>ERZ1292630.19-Hain-H41-02um-R3-19-length-216871-cov-194_pt1 | contig 216871 bp, 229 predicted proteins | sample MGYA00564408_ERZ1292630 | MGnify/ENA primary metagenome ERZ1292630 (study PRJEB36523, sample SAMEA6512641) | groundwater metagenome | collected 2019-01-08 | study: AquaDiva: Metagenomics assemblies of 32 groundwater samples
GCGCGAGGGGGGCAAGACGGTCGGCTCCGGCGTCGTCACCGAAATTCTGGCATAGAGAGCCGTGAGGAGTTAGGCGTAAGGGGACAGTGTCGAGAGCCGGTTCTTACGCCTCACGTTTCACGCCTCACGCCTAACGAGGAGAGCGAGATGCGAGAGATCATTGATTTGGCATGCACGATCTGCAAACAGCGGAACTACTCCACTATGAAAAATAAGAAGAATGATCCGGATCGGCTGGAGCGAAATAAGTTCTGCAAGTTCTGCCGGAAGCACATTGCCCATAAGGAAGTGAAGTAGTTGGGCGGCCGGCTCAATGGTAGGGTTGCCAGCTGTCGTAGGGGCATGGTGTCAATGGTAGCACATCGGTCTCCAAAACCGAGAGTCTGGGTTCAAATCCTAGTGCCCCTGCCAATCGCTGGGTAGTGGATGGGTCAGGATCAATACCGACGGTAGATTGCGAGTGGCTCTGTCGCAAGTAGGGAAGTGAGATGAGGGAGCGGAGGGCGTCTTCTTTCTCAATGGGGATGTGAGGGGCACATGTTCAAGAATTTTATAAATTCCATTCAAGAATTCTTCAACGATGTGCGTGGAGAGTTAAAAAAAGTGTCGTTTCCGACACGTGCTGAGACGATCGGGTCCACAACGGTGGTCATTGTCTTTTGCATCATCATGTCTCTGTATCTGTCGTTCGTCGATTCGGTTCTTGTATGGGCCGTGAGTAAGATTCTATGAGTTGGGTATCTGGATGTAAGGGCCGCCTGATGACACGCAATCAACCAATGATCCGAGGGTAGGGCATGGCAAAAAACTGGTACGTCATTCATACCTACGCAGGCTTCGAGGGGCGGGTAAAGACCAGCTTGCTGGAGCGGGCCAATCAGATGGGATTGGTGGAAAAGCTGGGACAGGTACTCGTGCCGACGGAGGATGTGATCGAGATCAAGGACGGCAAGCGCCGAACTTCTCGTCGGAAGTTTTTCCCGGGATATGTGATTGTGGAGTTGGAGTCCCCAGTCATCGATGAAACCTTGCAAATGATCAAGGAGACGCCGAAGGTCACGGGGTTTGTCGGCGCCGGTGCGCAGCCCACTCCCTTGTCGATGGATGAGGTTGAGTCGTTACTCAAACAGGTTGATGTGGGGGCAGCCGGGCCACGCGAACAGGTTAAATTTATTAAGACGGATAATGTGCGGATCATCGACGGGCCCTTCCTCGGATTTAATGGTCTGGTGGACGAAGTGGATCAGGACCACGGCCGACTGAAAGTTCTGGTCAGTATTTTTGGACGTTCCACTCCGGTGGAACTTGGGTTTTTGCAAGTGGAGCGGATTTAGTCTTTGAAATGCTCGAACGTGCGTAGGAGTGTAGGACATGGCTAAGGAAGTTTCGGCGCAGATTAAATTGCAGATTCCAGCGGGGAAAGCAAACCCCGCTCCCCCGGTCGGGCCGTCGCTGGGTCAGCATGGTGTCAACATCATGGAGTTTTGCAAACAGTTTAACGCAAAAACTCAGAAAGAGGGCGATAGCATCATCCCGGTGGTCATCACGGTCTATAAGGACCGGTCGTTTACCTTTGTGATGAAAACTCCTCCGGCGTCTGACCTCTTAAAGAAAGCAGCTGGAATCATTAAGGGCTCTGGCGTGCCCCAGAAGGACAAGGTCGGCAAGATCACAAAGGCGCAGTTGCGCGAGATTGCGCAAAAGAAATTGACGGACCTCAATGCTGTGGATCTCGAAGGCGCGATCAAGATTATTGAAGGGACAGCGCGCAGCATGGGAGTGGTGGTTCAAGGGTAATCGAAACGGAGTGTGTGGGCGTCTGTACTGTGGGTTGCGCAGGATGAAATGGAGAGTGTCATGGGAAAGAAGATGAGAGCAGCAGTAGAAAAGCTTGAGCCTCGGGCCTACGCGTTGCGCGAGGCGGTCGACGCGGTGAAGCGGTCGGCCTTCACCAAGTTTGATGAATCTGTTGATTTGGCGCTTCGATTAGGCGTCGATCCGAAGCGGGCGGACCAAATGGTGCGCGGCACAACCTCGTTGCCGCATGGCACGGGGAAGAAGATCCGTGTATTGGTTTTTGCCAAGGGAGAGAAGGAACAGGAAGCGCGACAAGCCGGCGCTGATTATGTCGGGTCCGATGATCTGATGGAGAAGATCAAGGGCGGGTGGATGGACTTCGATTGCGCGATTTCAACGCCGGATCTCATGGCGGCCGTCGGGAAGCTCGGAAAGGCCCTTGGGCCGCGTGGGCTCATGCCCAATCCGAAGACCGGGACCGTTACCTTTGATGTTGGCAAAGCCGTGTCGGAAATTCGGAAAGGCCGAGTGGAGTACAAAGTTGAAAAAGCCGGGATCGTGCAAGTGCCTGTCGGAAAAGTATCGTTTAAACCTGAGCAGTTATATGACAACGCCGCAGCCGTTCTCGAAGCGGTGATCAAGGCAAAACCTGCCTCGTGCAAAGGACGCTATCTGATGAGTGCGACTCTTTCCAGCACGATGGGGCCTGGAGTGAAGCTCGATGCCATTGCGTTAGCCAAAGAGTGGAGTTAGTTGAGGTGTTGTTGCGCGGAAGGGGAAGGGTTCGATTATGAATAAGGACGAAAAAGCCACAGCCGTTGCAGAGTTGACGGAGACATTCGGTCGAGCACGACTTGCCATCGTCACCGAAAGTGCCGGGCTCTCCGTCAATCAAGTGACGGAACTTCGCAAGCAATTGCGTGGTGCCAAAGCCGAATACATGGTCATCAAGAATACGTTGGCTGTCCGTGCTGCGGGAGGCACGATCCTTTCCGGGGTGACGACCTACCTAAAGGGACCAACAGGCTTGGTGATCGGTTATGACGATCCGGTGCTTCCGGCTAAGATCCTTCGGGATTTTATTCTGGCGGAGAAGCGTGAGCAGAAGATTAAAATTACCATCGGTGTGCTGGAGGGTAAGGTCGTGCAGCCGGCTGAATTGGCGGCTGTGGCGAAGCTGCCGAAAAAGGAAGTTCTCATTGCGATGTTGTTGTCGGCCATGCAAGGACCGGCGCGTGGCTTGGTGTATACGCTCAGTGCGGTCTTGTCGAAATTTGTGAGAGTCATTGCAGCCATTCAGGATAAACGAAAAGGAGAAGGGGATATGTCAACGACTACGACGAAATTATCACAGGAAGACTTAATCAAGGCGATCGAGACGATGAGTGTGCTCGATTTGGCTGAGCTGGTGAAGGGGTTAGAGACCCGATTCGGTGTCACGGCTGCCGCACCGGTTGCTGCTGCGGCTCCTGCCGCGGGTGGTGGAGCGGCAGCGGCCGCTGAAGAGAAGACCTCATTCGATGTTGTGCTTGTCTCGGCCCCTGCCGACAAGAAAATTCAAGTGATCAAGGTTGTCCGAGAACTGACCAGTCTCGGGTTGAAAGAAGCGAAGGATCTAGTCGAGGGCGCGCCAAAGCCGGTGAAGACTGGTGTCACGAAGGAAGAATGCGACACCATGAAAAAGAAGCTCGAAGAAAGTGGCGCAAAGGTCGAGATCAAGTAGCGTCGATTCGACCAGTTTCTAGCATCTGTGTGTACCTGCTATAGGCGGGCGCTCAGACATGACCATTGTAGTGGAGGACCGGCGAATGTCCGAAACGACTCTCCAAGAGTTCACCGAGCGGAAAGACTTCTCTCGTATTCACAGTAGTATCGAGATTCCTGATCTGATTGAGATCCAGAAGCACTCCTATGAAGAATTTCTTCAGCGGGAGGTTGAGCCTGAACGTCGCAAGGATCATGGGCTTCAGGCGGCCTTGGCGAGCGTCTTTCCGATCCCGGATTACAACAATACAGCCGTATTAGAGTTTACGAGCTATACGCTCGGCACCCCCAAGTACGATGAGCGGGAATGCCTTGAGCAGGGGATGACCTTTGCTGTTCCACTCAAGCTTCGGGTGCGTTTGGTCGTGTTCGATAAGGAAGACAAGGGCTCCAAGAAAAAGGTGCTCGATGTTCGGGAGCAGGAAGTCTACGTCGGCGAGCTGCCGCTCATGACGGAGCGGGGCACCTTCATTGTCAATGGCACGGAACGCGTGGTGGTCAGCCAGTTGCATCGGTCTCCCGGTGCGTCCTTTACGCACGATAAGGGCCGGACGCACTCCAGCGGGAAGGTGCTGTACTCTGCCAGGATCATTCCCTATCGAGGATCCTGGCTCGACTTCGAGTTCGATTCACGAGACATCCTCTATGTACGCATCGACCGTCGGCGGAAAATGCCGACAACTATTCTGCTGAAGGCCTTCGGATTTTCGAGCGACGATTTGCTCAAAATGTACTATCCGGTTGAAGAAATTCGGGTCCTCAAGGGCAAGATGCTGCGAAAGCTCGACCCTGAGATCCATCAGGGTCTACGCTGCTCGGCGGAAGTACTTGAGAAGGGTGGTAAGGAGCCTCTGGTAAAGGAAGGTGCCAAGCTGACGAAGGGGCTTATCGCAAAGCTCAAGGCCGCTGGTGTGAAAGAAATCCCGCTTGCGTCAAGTGAGTTGATCGGTCGCGCAGTCCTGACCGAACTGGTGGATTCAAAGAAGAACAAGATCGCCGAAAAAAATCAGCGGCTCACTGCTGAGATCGTCGAAGCGCTGCTCGAGAGTGACATCGAGGAATTCAAGGCGATCTATTTTGATACGGTCACGTCTACGCCGGTGATTATGGACACGCTAGAGATGGATAAGACCACCTCGAAAGAGGAGGCTATGGTCGAGATCTATCGTCGTTTACGGCCGGGAGAAACACCCTCTGTCGACACGGCACGCGCGCTTTTCGACAATCTGTTCTCGAACTCCAAGCGGTACGATCTCTCGCCGGTAGGGCGCCTGAAATTGAACAAGAAATTGGGCCTCGATCTACCGCTGGAGCAACGGACGCTGACAGCGCAAGATATGGTCGAAGTGATCCGTTATCTCGTGAATTTAAAGCTGGGTAAGGGTGAAATCGATGATATCGACCATTTAGGCAATCGCCGGGTCCGTTCGGTCGGCGAGTTATTGGAAAATCAATTCCGATTGGGACTCGTCCGCATGGAGCGCAGCATCAAGGAGCGGATGAACTTGCTGGATATGGAAACGGTGCTGCCTCATGATTTGATCAATGCAAAACCTGTGGTCGCTGCCGTAAAAGAATTCTTCAGCAGTAGCCAGTTGTCTCAGTTTATGGACCAAACGAATCCACTCGCAGAGATTACCCACAAGCGGCGGCTGTCCGCGCTCGGCCCTGGTGGATTGACTAGGGAACGGGCAGGGTTCGAAGTTCGCGACGTCCATCCCTCGCACTATAGCCGTATTTGCCCGATCGAAACACCGGAAGGTCCGAACATCGGCTTGATTACGTCGCTGGCGACCTATGCGCGCATCAATACGTTCGGGTTTATCGAAGCGCCTTATCGGAAAGTGGTAAAGGGGCGGGTCACTGACGACATCGAGTTTCTTTCCGCAATCGAAGGGGACAAATATATCATCGCACAGGCGAACTCGAAGGTAGATGCCTCCGGGCGGTTGGTGTCAGAAAACATCTCGGCACGAGCTGCTGGAGATTTCGTGACAGCCACTGCGGACAAAATTGAATACATGGATGTGTCGCCGAAACAGGTGGTGAGCGTGGCCACGGCGCTGGTGCCGTTCTTGGAGCATGACGATGCCAACCGTGCCTTGATGGGATCGAACATGCAGCGGCAGGCGGTGCCGTTGCTCAAGTCGGAAGCTCCTTTAGTCGGGACGGGAATGGAAACCGTGGTTGCGCGCGATTCGGGCTATGTCGTGCAGGCTCGGCGGGCCGGTGTGGTGGAAAGCGTAGATGCCACACGGATCGTCGTTCGTGCCGATTCAAAAGAAGGTCGGAAAAAGAACGATGCTGGTTTGGATGTGTACGATCTGATCAAGTTCCAGCGATCGAATCAGAGCACGACCATCACGCAGACGCCGGTAGTACGGCTTGGGCAGCCGGTGAAAGTAGGACAGGTTTTAGCCGACGGCCCCGCCATCGATCACGGTGAACTAGCATTAGGTAAGAACATTCTCGTCGCGTTCATGCCTTGGGGGGGATACAACTTCGAAGACGCCATTTTGTTGAGCGAAAAGCTGGTACGCGAAGATGCCTTCACCTCGATTCATATTGAAGAGTTCGAGGTAGAGGCCCGCGATACGAAGTTGGGGAAAGAGGACATTACTCGTGACATTCCGAACGTCGGAGAAGAAGCGCTGCGCGATCTCGACGAGAGCGGGATTATTCGTATCGGGGCCGAGGTGAAGCCTGGGAATATCCTGGTTGGCAAAGTGACGCCAAAAGGCGAAACGCAGCTGACACCGGAAGAGAAACTGTTGCGGGCCATCTTCGGTGAAAAGGCGGGCGATGTGAAGGATACGTCGCTGACGGTGCCGCCGGGCGTCGAGGGCATTGTCGTTGATGTGAAGATTTTTTCGCGTAAGGGACTCGACAAGGACGAACGATCCAAGAGCATTGAAAGCGACGATGCCATGAAGCTCCAGCGTGATCACCACGAAGAGCTCCGTATCATCGACGAAGAAAAAACGAAGAAGATTAGAAAGTTGCTGCTGGGGAAAGTGGTTGGCCGTGACTTGATGGATCCGGAGAGCGGCGATGTCATTCTGAAGAAGAAGGGCAAACTGACCGTAGAGATTCTCAAACGGTTGCCGGATGAGACCGTTCGCTACATCATTTTGAGCGACCCTGATGAACAGAAAGAGCTGGAAGACGTCGAGCGACGGGCGAAGGAACAAATCGAAATTCTTCAGACACTGTATGACGAAAAGGTTGGGCGTTTAAAACGGGGCGATGAGCTTCCGCCAGGCGTCATTAAGTTGGTGAAGGTCTATGTGTCGATGAAGCGGAAGATTCAAGTCGGCGACAAGATGGCTGGGCGGCATGGAAACAAAGGCGTGGTTTCTCGGGTGTTACCCGAGGAAGACATGCCCTGTTTGCCCGATGGAACGCCGGTGGAAATTGTACTGAATCCGCTCGGGGTGCCGTCACGTATGAACGTCGGTCAAATTCTCGAAACTCACTTGGGTTGGGCTGCCAAGGCATTGGGTATTAAGGTGGCGAGTCCGGTATTCGATGGCGCATCAGAGACGGAGATTAAGGAACTGCTCAAGAAGGCAAATCTGCCGACGAGTGGGCAATCGATGTTAATGGACGGCCGAACTGGGGAAATGTTCGGCAGCCCCGTCACGGTCGGCTATATGTACGTCTTAAAGCTTCACCACTTGGTCGACGACAAAATTCACGCGCGGTCGATCGGGCCCTATTCGCTCGTCACACAGCAACCGCTTGGCGGCAAGGCTCAATTCGGCGGTCAGCGATTGGGAGAAATGGAAGTGTGGGCGTTGCAGGCTTATGGGGCCGCGTCCACGCTACAAGAGTTCTTGACGGTAAAGTCTGACGACGTGCCTGGACGGTCGAGAATGTACGAAGCGATTGTCAAGGGTGAGCCGTTCCTGGAGCCTGGATTACCTGAGTCGTTTAACGTGTTGGTCAAAGAGCTGCAGAGTTTGGGACTCGACGTCGAACTGGTCAAGTCGCAAGACTAACCCATTTGTGTGCCGGCCATAGTGGTCGGTATCAGAGGAGGTCACTACCTTGGAAGGCGTCTATACATTGTTCGAGAAGCCGCGCGATGCCGTGTCGTTCGATTCGATGCGGATTCGGATTGCGTCACCCGAAAAAATTCGCTCGTGGTCCTATGGCGAAGTGAAAAAGCCGGAGACGATCAATTACCGGTCGTTTAAGCCCGAAAAAGACGGGCTGTTTTGTGCAAAGATTTTCGGCCCGATCAAAGACTGGGAATGCAACTGCGGCAAGTACAAGCGCATGAAGCACCGCGGCATTGTGTGCGACAAGTGCGGTGTCGAGGTCATTCAGTCCAAAGTCCGCCGAGAACGCATGGGGCATATTGAGCTCGCGGCACCTGTTGCGCATATTTGGTTTCTCAAGGGTGTGCCGAGTCGGATCGGTACCTTGCTAGATATGAGCCTCAAAGGGTTGGAGCGGATTCTCTATTTTGAGAGCTATGTGTGTGTCGATCCAGGATCGACGGATTTGACGGAGAAGGAGTTGGTCTCGGAGGAAAAGCTTCGTGCGCTCCAGTCTTCCTACGGTCCAGGTTCGTACAAAGTTGGTATCGGTGCCGATGCCATTCGGGAGTTGCTCCGAAAGATTGACATTAATGCCAAGTGGGATGAGATCAAGGCCAAGGCGAAGACGTCGGCCTCTGCAGCGCTCAAGAAAAAATATGCAAAGCAGCTGAAAGTCATCGAGGCGTTCCGCAAATCAGGAAACATGCCTGAATGGATGATCATGGACGTCATTCCGGTGCTGCCACCGGAGTTGCGCCCGCTCGTCCCCCTAGACGGTGGGCGTTTTGCGACATCGGATTTAAACGATCTGTACCGCCGTGTGATCAATCGGAACAATCGTCTGAAACGTCTGATTGAGCTGAAAGCTCCTGGCGTGATTATTCGAAATGAAATGCGGATGTTGCAGGAAGCGGTCGATGCGCTTTTCGACAACGGCCGTCGTGGTCGCGCAATTCGTGGACCCAACAAGCGGCCGCTCAAGTCGTTGAGCGATATGCTGAAGGGGAAGCAGGGACGCTTCCGTCAAAACCTGCTCGGTAAGCGGGTCGATTATTCTGGTCGAACCGTCATTGTCGTGGGGCCAGAGCTCCGGTTGCATCAATGTGGATTACCCAAGAAGATGGCGCTCGAACTCTTCAAGCCCTTTATTTTTCACAAGCTTGAGGAGCGTGGCGCAGCGACCACCATCAAGAGTGCCAAGCGTTTGGTCGAGAAAGAACGGCCGGAAGTGTGGGACGTGCTCGATGAAGTGATTCGCGAGCATCCTGTGCTGCTGAACCGTGCCCCGACGTTGCACCGTCTTGGAATCCAGGCATTCGATCCCGTGTTGGTCGAAGGCAAGGCGATCAGACTGCACCCGCTTGTCTGTGCCGCGTTTAATGCCGACTTTGACGGCGATCAGATGGCAGTCCATGTGCCGCTGTCGGTCGAAGCGCAGGTTGAGGCGCGCGTGCTGTTGATGTCGATCAATAATATTCTCTCGCCAGCCAACGGTAAACCGATTGCGGTGCCGTCTCAAGACATGGTGCTTGGTTGCTATTGGCTGACTAAAGAACGTGCAGGATGCAAGGGAGAAGGGAAAGTATTCGGTTCGCCGGAAGAAGTTCGCATCGCATACGATTCGCGAGAATTGGAAGTGCATGCGCGAATCAAGGTGCGAATCGAGGGAAGCCTCGTTCAGACCACCGTCGGGCGAGTCATTTTGTCGGACGTGCTCCCTCCAGGATTGCCGTTTGCCAATGCGAATAAGCTGATGACCAAGAAGGAAATGACCAAGCTCATTGATGCGGTGTATCGCCAATGCGGTCATCGTGAGACTGTCACATTTCTCGATAAGGTCAAGGACACGGGGTTCGAGTATGCCACGCGAGCTGGCATCTCGATTTGTATCGATAACATGCATATTCCGACCAAGAAGCAAGAATTGCTGGGGAAGGCCCAGCAAGAGGTCACGGAGATCGAACGGCAGTATGCCGAGGGGTTGATCACCAACGGTGAGCGCTATAACAAGGTGATCGACATCTGGGCGCATGTGACTGAGCAGATTGCGAATGAAATGATGAGAGAGTTGGGCGCGGGTGGCGATCCGAACAAGGCGGAGTCTTTCAACCCGATCTTCATGATGGCGGATTCCGGCGCTCGCGGAAGCTCACAGCAGATCCGTCAGTTGGGTGGTATGCGCGGTTTGATGGCGAAACCATCCGGCGAAATCATTGAGACTCCGATCACCGCCAACTTCCGTGAAGGATTGACGGTGTTGCAGTACTTCATTTCGACACACGGTGCCCGCAAAGGGTTGGCCGATACAGCGCTGAAGACTGCAAACTCTGGGTATCTCACGCGCCGCCTGGTGGATATTGCGCAAGATGTGATTATCAACGAAATCGATTGCGGCACCACTGATGGCATCATTGTGAGCGCATTGGTCGAGGGGGGCGAAATCATTCAGCCGATAGAAGAGCGAGTGTTGGGACGGTTGGCTGCAGAAGATATTCGCGATCCGGTCACGGGTGAGATCATTGTATCGTTTAATGAGGAAATTGATGAGGATCGGACCAAGGCGATCGTGGAAGCTGCGGTCGACCACGTCAAGATCCGCTCAGTGCTGACCTGTCAATCTCGCCGTGGAGTCTGTCGGTCCTGCTATGGGCGGGATTTGGCCCGAGGACGGTTGGTCGAAAAAGGCGAACCTGTCGGTGTCATTGCGGCGCAGTCGATCGGTGAACCTGGAACACAGTTGACCATGCGGACGTTCCACATCGGTGGAACGGCGAGCAAGGTGGTTGAGCAGACAGTGACCGAATCTAAGCATGCCGGCACGATTAAGTTCATGAGCTTCGATGCCAAGAAAAATGCCGACTTCCCTAACCCCGGAATTGCAGTGCAAAATAAAGAGGGTGAATGGGTGGTCATGAATCGAAATGCCAAGATTGCCATTGTCGATGAGACGGGGCGTGAGCGTGAGAAGTACGGAGTCGTCTATGGCGCCAAGATCAAGGTGAAAAACGGTGGTCGTATCGCGCTGGGCCAGAAATTGGTCGAATGGGATCCATACTCGCTGACCATTCTCACCGAAGTCGGAGGTAAGGTGGCGTACGGAGATATCATTGAAGGCGTCTCGATGAAGGAAGAGTTCGATGAAGTCACAGGCCTCTCCCGCAAGGTCATCGTTGAGCATAGTGGTGCAACGTTGCGTCCGCGTGTGTCGATCAAGGATGAGGGTGGAAAGACCGCCAAGGTTGCCGCGGCGGCAAACGTGGCTCGCTATCTGCTCCCGGTTGGGGCGCATATCTTTGTCGAGAAAGGCGCAGTGGTCACTCCTGGCGATGTGTTGGCCAAGATTCCTCGGGAGACGACTAAGACAAAGGATATCACGGGAGGTTTGCCTCGCGTGGCTGAGTTGTTCGAGGCTAGGAAGCCAAAGGAGACGGCCGTCATTAGCGAGATCGATGGCGAAGTATCGTACGATGGTTTCGTGAAGGGTATGCGAAAAGTGTTGGTCAATAATAAGATGGGTGATGTCAAGGAATATTTCATACCTAAGGGTAAGCACGTCAACGTGCATGAGGGTGACTGGGTTCGGGCTGGTGAGCCATTGATGGATGGATCGGCTAATCCGCACGATATTCTTGATGTTCTGGGTCCAAACGAGTTGCAAAAGTATCTCGTCGATGAAGTGCAGGATGTCTATCGGTTGCAAGGTGTGACCATCAACGACAAGCACATTGAGATCATTGTGCGTCAGATGTTGCGTAAGGTCAGGATTGAAGATCCTGGCGATACGGAATTCTTGCCTGGGAGTCAGGTTAGTAAGATGGTATTTGACGAAGAGAATGGGCGAGTGTTGGCAAAGGGTGGGCAGCCGGGTCTTGGGAAGCCGGTATTGTTGGGTATTACCAAGGCAGCATTGACCACCGATAGCTTTATTTCAGCGGCATCATTCCAGGAGACGACCCGCGTGTTGACTGAGGCTGCCATCAACGGGCGTGTTGATAATCTATTAGGTCTGAAAGAAAACGTCATCGTCGGTCGTTTGATTCCAGCAGGAACCGGGTTCGAAGAATATCGGGACACATTTGTCATTAGTCCCAAGCCTGATCCGGTGATTGTGAGTCAAAGTGATGCTCCAGCGTTCACACATGAAGGTGTGGCGACAGGATCAGGAGAGCCTGCCCGCTGATATTATGCATTTAGCGATGAAGAAGACTTGACACCGCGATCAATGCTCATTACAATCGGCCGGCTTTGCACTTGAACGAACGAGTAAAATAGTTAAACTGTGCAGAAGATGAGAGTGATGTACTAATGCCGACAATTAATCAGTTAGTCAGAAAAGGCCGCAAGTTAGCGCATGCGAAAACGAAAAGCCCTGCGCTTAAGTCTTGCCCGCAAAAGCGCGGGGTGTGTCTTCGTGTCTATACCTCAACGCCGAAAAAGCCGAACTCGGCGTTGCGTAAAGTCGCACGCGTTCGGTTGACGAACGGGATGGAAGTTACAACCTACATCCCGGGTGTCGGGCACAACCTCCAGGAGCACTCCATTGTGCTTGTGCGCGGCGGTCGTGTAAAAGACTTGCCGGGGGTGCGCTATCACATCGTCAGAGGAGCTCTTGATGCCGTCGGTGTGGCGGATCGAAAGCAAAGTCGTTCGAAGTATGGAGCGAAGCGCCCTAAGTAAGTGCAGATCACCGTTGGTAACGAGAGAGTGAATGACACATGCCAAGGACTAGATTTTTAGATCATCGCGACCCGCTCCCCGATGTGCGATATCGCGATAAGCTTGTCGGGAAGTTTTTGAATATTTTGATGTCGGGTGGAAAAAAGAGCACGGCCGAGCGCATTTGCTACGGAGCTTTTGATGTGATTCAAGAGAAGACCGGCAATGATCCACTGAAAGTATTTCGGTCGGCAATTGATAATGTGAAGCCAGTTGTTGAGGTGAAGTCCCGTCGAGTGGGTGGTGCATCGTATCAGGTGCCGGTAGAAATTCGTCCGGCGCGCCGCATGTCGCTGGCGCTTCGATGGTTAGCGGAATATTCGCGGACTCGCGGTGGTAAGAGCATGCGAGAGAAACTCGCGGCTGAGCTGCTTGACGCGTCAAATAATACGGGGGCGGCAGTTAAGAAGCGGGAAGACGTGCATCGGATGGCGGAGGCCAATAAGGCGTTCGCTCACTATCGCTGGTAGCGTCATTCTGTGCTGCAGCTGGGCTGTGCTGCGATCCGCTGACGCGGGTATGTGTGTCGCAGTATCTCACTGGCCCTGGTTGCAGCATCTATATTTTTAGGGGAAGTACGTGGCGCGTCAATCACCGCTAGAGCAAACTCGGAACATCGGCATCATGGCTCACATTGATGCCGGGAAGACGACAACGACTGAGCGCATCCTTTTCTACACTGGGATCTCACACAAGATGGGTGAGGTTCATGAAGGTGCGGCAACAATGGATTGGATGGAACAGGAACGGGAGCGTGGTATTACAATTACCGCGGCTGCGACAACCTGTTTCTGGCGAGACCATCGCATCAATATCATTGATACTCCGGGGCATGTCGATTTTACGATTGAGGTCGAGCGGTCTCTTCGGGTGCTTGATGGGGCGGTGGCGGTGTTCGACTCCGTGCAGGGGGTTGAGCCGCAATCTGAGACGGTATGGCGGCAGGCAGATAAGTATAGTGTGCCGAGGATCGCGTTCATGAACAAGATGGACCGAATCGGTGCTGATTTTTATGCTAGCGTCCAGACCATGATTGATCGATTAGGAGCTAATCCGGTTCCAATTCAGATCCCGATCGGCCGGGAATCTGAGTTCAAGGGATCAATCGATCTTGTGACTATGAAAGCGTATGTGTATGACGACGAGACGCTTGGCGCCAAGTACATCGTCCGAGAGATTCCTGCGGATCTAGTGGACCGAGCTAATGAATACCGTGGAAAAATGCTGGATGCGGTCGCTGAGTTCGACGAGCAGACAATGGACAAGTATGTCAATGGTCTGCCTTTAACAGAAGAAGAGATCCGGCGCGCCATTCGTGCTGGCGTGATTTCGATGAAGATGACTCCTATTCTGTGTGGATCGGCATTCAAGAACAAGGGTGTACAGCAACTATTGGACGGGGTTGTGGACTTTCTTCCATCCCCGCTGGATGTCGAGTCGGTGATTGGGATCGATCCGAATACCGAGCAGGAAGTGAAGAGGCGTCCGTCAGACAGTGAGCCGTTCGCAGCCTTAGCCTTCAAGATTATGACAGACCCGTTTGCAGGTCAGCTCACTTTTTTGCGGGTCTATTCGGGCACTCTGAAGACGGGAACGTCCGTCTCGAATGTGACGAAGGGGACGAGGGATCGCGTCGGACGCCTACTGAAGATGCATGCAAACAAGCGGGAAGATATTGATGTAGCCTATGCAGGAGACATTGTTGCGGCCGTCGGTCTTAAAGGGGCAACAACTGGAGACACGCTAGCAGATGAAAAGCAGCCGGTTTTGCTTGAGGTGATGAAGTTTCCTGAGCCGGTCATCGCAATGGCGATTGAGCCAAAAACTAAGCAAGATCAAGAGAAGATGGGGTTCGCGTTGCAGAAGTTAGCGCAGGAAGATCCATCGTTCCGTGTGAAGACGGATGAAGAGACTGCGCAGACCATCATTGCTGGGATGGGGGAGCTGCATCTGGAAATCATCGTCGATCGCATGCTGCGTGAATTCAAGGTAGAGGCCAATGTCGGAAAGCCGGAGGTGGCCTTTCGTGAAACGATTCGCAAGAAGGCTGAAGCTGAGGCGAAGTACATTAAACAGACTGGTGGCCGTGGCCAGTATGGACACGTCGTGTTGACCGTCGAGCCTGCCGAGTCGGGCAAAGGATTGGATTTCATCAATAAAACCGTTGGTGGCTCTATTCCAAGAGAATTCATTCCGGCGATAGAAAAGGGTGTCAAGGAGCGTCTTGATTCCGGTGTTATCGCTGGGTATCCGCTTCGCGATGTGAAGGTTACGGTCATCGATGGGTCCTTTCATGATGTCGACTCGAATGAAATGGCATTTAAAATCGCCGGCTCAATGGCATTTATCGATGCCTGTAAGCGAGCCGATCCTGTGTTGCTTGAGCCGATTATGAAGGTGGAGGTTGTGGTGCCTCAGGATTTTATGGGCGATGTGATCGGCAATCTGAACGGTCGTCGTGGCAAGATTCAGGGAATGAAGGCGCGGGCGGCTGCACAAATCATCGATGCGTCGGTTCCACTCAGTGAAATGTTCGGGTATGCGACCGATCTTCGGTCTCGAACACAGGGCCGCGCCACCTATAGTATGGAATTCGACCGGTATGATCCGGTGCCCAGGCAAATTTCAGAAGCTATCATTGCCAAGTATCGGGGTGAATAGTCGAATTGATTCTTCAGTGAGGACGGAAGGGAGCGAGGCATGGCGAAGGCGAAATATGAGCGGCGGAAGCCGCACGTGAATATTGGGACGATTGGGCACGTGGACCACGGCAAGACGACGTTGACGGCGGCGTTGACGAAAGTCTGTGCGGATAAAGGCATGGCCAAGTACATTCCGTACGACGAAGTGGCGAAGGCCAGCGAGAGCCAGGGCCGACGCGATGCCACCAAGATTATGACGATTGCCATTAGTCACGTGGAGTATGAGACCGCCAATCGCCACTATGCGCACGTGGATTGCCCGGGCCATGCCGATTACGTCAAGAACATGATCACCGGCGCAGCGCAGATGGATGGGGCCATCCTGGTGGTGAGCGCCGCAGACGGCCCCATGCCCCAGACGCGGGAGCACATTCTCTTGGCTCGGCAGGTCGGCGTGCCCTATATCGTCGTGTTTCTGAACAAGGCCGATAAGATCGACGATGCGGAGCTCTTGGAGCTGGTCGAGCTCGAAGTGCGTGAGCTGTTGACCAAGTACGGCTTCCCGGGCGACAAGACCCCCATCATTCATGGCTCCGCCTTGAAGGCGATGGAAGGGGATCAGGGGCCGCTCGGCGTGCCGTCGTTGCTTAAGTTGCTGGAGGCGGTCGATACCTATATTCCGACGCCGGAGCGGCCGATCGATAAGCCGTTTCTGATGCCGATCGAAGACGTGTTTACCATCAGTGGGCGGGGCACCGTGGTGACGGGACGGATCGAGCGAGGGATTGTCAAGGTGGGTGACGAAATCGAGATCGTGGGCTTGCGCCCGAACCAGGCCACGATTGTGACCGGGGTCGAGATGTTCCGCAAGGTGCTGGATGAGGGGCAGGCGGGGGACAACGTGGGCGTGCTGCTACGGGGGACGAAGAAGGAAGATGTGGAGCGGGGCATGGTGCTCTCGAAGCCGAAGAGCATCACGCCGCATACGAAGTTCAAGGCTGAGATTTATGTGTTGGCGAAAGAGGAAGGGGGGCGGCATACGCCGTTCTTCAACGGGTACCGGCCGCAGTTTTACTTCCGGACCACGGATGTGACGGGGGTGATGACGTTGAATCCGGGGGTAGAGATGGTGATGCCGGGGGACAATGTGAGCGTGACGGGGGAGTTGATCAGCCCGATCGCGATGGATCAGGGGTTGCGGTTTGCGGTGCGCGAGGGGGGCAAGACGGTCGGCTCCGGCGTCGTCACCGAAATTCTGGCATAGTGTTTAGTTGAATGAATAGAGGAATGCATGGTTAAGGTTGAACAAAGAATCAGGATTCGGTTGCGCGGGTTTGATTACCGTGTCTTAGACCAATCTGTGGCAGAAATTGTGGAGACTGTCCGCCGGAGTGGAGCGAAAATTGTAGGTCCCATTCCGCTTCCTACTCGCATTGAGAAGTTTACGGTGCAGAGTGCGACACATGCAGATAAGAAGGCTCGCGAGCAGTTCGAAATCAGGACGCATAAGCGTTTGATGGACATCATGGACGCAACGCCTGAGACCATGGATTCCCTGATGAAGTTGAACTTGGCCGCCGGCGTGGATGTTGAAATTAAGCTTTAAGGGTCGATGCCTGACAAGGGACATTACGCATGACGAATGGGTTATTGGGTAAAAAACTGGGGATGACCCAGATATTTGACGAGACGCGGTTTACGCCTGTGACCATTATTGAGGCAGGGCCTTGCCGTGTGGTTACAATCAAGACAAAAGAACGCGATGGCTATGAATCTGTCCAGCTGTCTTTTGGTGAGGTGAAAGAGCGTAAGCTTTCCAAGGCCGAGTTGGGGCATCTGAAGAAAACAGAGGCTCCAGCCACTCGTGTACTGAGAGAGTTTAAGAAAACCGGCGAGGTGACTGTAGGGCAGTCCGTCAAGGTCGATATTTTTAAGAAAGGTGACTGGGTTGATGTCACGGGTATTTCGAAGGGAAAGGGATTTCAGGGGGTGGTGAAGCGGCATCATTATGCCGGCGGCCCTGAGTCTCACGGATCTATGTTTCATCGTCATCCCGGTTCGATGGGAGCCAGCTCCTATCCTTCTCGTGTCTGGAAAGGGAAGACATTGCCTGGGCATATGGGGGCGAAGCAAATTACGGCACAGCGATTGAAAGTGATTGAATCAAGACCTGATGAGAACTTGCTGTTCGTTCGAGGGGCAATCCCTGGTGCAGCAAATGGACTAATCATGGTAAGAAAGTCGAAGAAGGGGTAAAGGGGCATGCCCACGGTTGATGTCGTTGATTTAAAGAAGCAAAAAGTTGGTTCTGTCGATCTTCCCGAGGAAGTGTTCGGCTGTAAGCTGCACTCCGCCTTAGTACATGAAGCCGTAGTGATGCAACGTGCCTGTGAACGTCAGGGTACAGCGTCGACATTGCGACGAGGAGAAGTGGCAGGGTCTGGGAAAAAGCCATGGAAGCAAAAACATACTGGGCGGGCTCGGGCAGGGTCGATTCGTTCACCGGTTTGGCGGCATGGCGGATCGGTGTTTGGACCGAAGCCACGCGATTATTCTTACAGCATGCCGAAGAAGAAATATCGTGCAGCGCTTCAGAGCGCGCTCTCGGCAAAGTTGGCGGATGGACAGGTGGTGATTGTGTCAAATCTGTCGTTGGAACAACCCAGGACGAAACTGTTGGCCCAAGCGTTGACTAACTTGGGAGGCGACACGTATGCCTTGATTGTGGCAGGTGCCGGACATGCCGGATTGGCTCAAGCTGCAGCGAATCTTCCTAACGTGTGTGTGGTGGGGCCTGAAGGATTAAATGTGTATGACATTGTTCGGGCTGAATTGATTTTGATTCTTGAGCGTGAGTTGACGCGGGTGAAAGAGGTCTGGTCATGAAGGCGGGTCTCCATAAGATTCTATTGCAGCCCTTGTTGACGGAAAAAATTACGGCGATGAGAGAAGGCAACAATACGGTAGGCTTTCTTGTTCACCCCGATTCGAATCGTGTTCAGATTAAGCAAGCTGTTGAGACGTTGTTGAAGGTCAAAGTCGAGCGCGTGAATGTGATGAATGTTCGTGGAAAAGTGAAGCGTCTTGGGCGTTTCTCCGGGAAACGATCGGATTGGAAGAAGGCTTTCGTCAAGCTTAAGCAAGGTGAAAAGTTAGAGCTGTACGAGAGCGCCTAGTAGACATTGCACCGGGCTGACCTCGGTGTGCTGGAAGGACGACTGTAGCATGGGAATCAGGGTATACAAGCCGAGGACACCGGGACGTCGCGGGATGACTGCGGTGACGACCGAAGAACTGTCAAAGAAGAGGCCGGAGAAGGCTCTCACGTCATTTCGACGCAGTACCGGCGCCCGGAACAATGATGGGCGGACGACTGTACGTTTTCGTGGAGGCGGACATAAGCGGCTCTATCGGAAAATCGATTTCCGGCGTGATAAAACCGGTATTCCTGGAACTATTGCTGCGCTCGAATATGACCCTAATCGGTCAGCCAGAATTGCCTTAGTGCATTATAAGGATGGTGAGAAGCGTTATATTCTGGCTCCGGTCGGCTTGCAGGTAGGACATGTCGTGCAGTCAGGTGTGGGTTCTGAGGTTCGTACGGGAAATGCGCTGCCCTTATCCAGCATGCCGTTGGGAACGACTATTCATAATGTGGAGTTGAAGCCTGGAAAAGGCGGACAGTTGATTCGTAGTGCTGGTGGTGCGGCTCAGGTGATGGGACGTGATGGTGACTATGTGCAGGTGCGGCTCAGATCCGGTGAAATGCGCAGAATCCTTTCGACCTGCATGGCCACCGTTGGACAGGTTGGCAATACGGATCATGAGAATATTAATGTAGGGAAAGCGGGCCGGGTTCGTTGGTTGGGCAGACGCCCGAATGTTCGAGGTGTTGTGATGAATCCGGTCGACCATCCGCATGGCGGCGGTGAAGGAAAGTCTGGGCAGGGAAATCCCCATCCAGTTTCACCATGGGGGTTACCGACCAAGGGCTACAAGACCCGGAACAATAAAGCAACGGACAAGTTCATTATTTCCCGCCGCAAGTAGGAGTACGCGATGCCGAGGTCAGTAAGTAAAGGCGCATTTGTTGACGACCATCTGCTGCAAAAAGTTGAGCGGATGAATCAGAATAAAGATCGAAAGATCATTAAAACCTGGTCGCGGCGGTCCACTGTTATTCCAGATATGATCGGACATACGTTCGCAGTTCATAACGGAAAAAAGTTCATACCTGTCTTTGTGACGGAAAACATGGTCGGGCATAAGTTGGGCGAGTTTGCTCCGACCAGGTTTTTTAAAGGGCATGGGCATGCCAGGACAGAGAAGTCGGTTGCCCTCAAGTAAGTGACGGGCCGCGGTCTCGGCACATTTGATTGGATGGGAAGGTTATGGCTGAAGCACAAGCAGTTCTAAGGTTTGTACGTGTCTCTCCGAGAAAAGCGCGCCCGGTGATCGACTTGATCCGTGGGCAACAAGTACCAATGGCGTTGGCAATGCTGAGAAATTTGCCGCGTCATGCATCGAAGGTGGTCGAAAAGATTTTGCGGTCCGCCGTAGCTAATGCAGAGCAAAAGGAAATGGGCGACAGTGAATCGATGGTGGTGTCGAAGGCATTCGTTGATTGCGGGCCGACGTTGAAGCGGTTTCGGGCTCGATCGCAGGGGCGCGCAAATGCGATTCAAAAGCGTATGAGCCATATTACGGTCGTGGTGTCGGCTGCGAGCATGAAGGAAAAGAAGTAGGTATAGACAGCTAAGGGAATGGATTCATTTCTCGTCTGAGTGAGGCATAAGAAGTTATGGGGCATAAGACACATCCGATCGGATACCGGCTAGGATACAACGTGACGTGGTCGTCTCGATGGTATGCCAGTAAAGACTATGCGAAGCTCCTCCATCAGGACATTAAGATTCGCAAGATGGTCAAGCAGCGTCTCTTTCACGCTGGTGTAGCCAAGGTTGAAATCGAGAGATCGGGAGACCAGACGCGCGTAATTATTCACACCGCACGGCCCGGTATCATTATCGGTCGCAAGGGGGCTGAGGTCGATAAGCTCAAGGCGGAGTTGGAGAAGGCGTATTCCGGTCAGGTTTATATTACGGTGAAGGAAATTAAGAAGCCGGAACTGGACGCCCAGTTAGTGTGTGAAAACGTCGCAACTCAGTTGGAAAAACGTGTTGCATTTCGCCGGGCGATGAAACGCAGCGTGCAGTCCGCACTTCGTCTTGGTGCTCAAGGTATCAAGATTATGGTTGGGGGGCGTCTTGGTGGAGCGGAGATTGCCCGGTCAGAGTGGTATCGCGAAGGCCGTGTCCCCCTCCATACTCTCAGGGCGGACATCGATTACGGGTTTGCCGAAGCTCATACAACGATGGGCCAAATTGGAATTAAAACTTGGATTTATAAGGGTGAAGTACTTCCATTGCAACCCATCAATAAAGAATCAGCCTTTGACCGTAGGCTTGGGTAACTGAAGAGGGTATTGTGTTAGCACCAAAGAAAGTAAAGTTTCGTAAAATGATGAAGGGGCGTATGACCGGTAAGGCCTATCGTGGCGGTCAGATCACTCTTGGAGAGTTTGGCCTCAAGGCGCTTGAGCCAGGCTGGATTACCAGCAGGCAAATCGAGGCAGCTCGCATCGCGATCACTCGATGTGTAAAGCGTGGTGGCCAGGTGTGGACGAGAATTTTCCCTGATAAACCGATTACCAAGAAGCCGGCTGAGACTAGAATGGGTAAGGGAAAAGGCAACCCGGAGTACTGGGTCGCTGTGGTTAAGCCTGGCCGTATTCTCTATGAAATGGATGGTGTGACGCCAGAAGTTGCTAAAGAGGCATTCCGTTTAGCATCGCATAAGTTACCCATTGCCACTAAGTGTGTGATCCGTGGTGAATTTTAGCATTCATTGAACCAGGCGCAGGGGCAAGGAGAGTATTTTCATGGACTTGAAGGAGTTACGCCAGCTTACGGAGCCTGAGTTGGCGGAGAAGGGGCAGCAGCTCACACAAGAACTTTTCAATCTTCGGTTCCAACTGGGAACAGGGAGGCTGGAAAACCCTATGCAAGTTCGTAAAACGAAGCGGTCCATTGCCAGGATTAAGACGCTTCAGCGCGAGCTGGTACAGGCTGGTCCAACTTCCATCACGGCGAAAGGGGCTTGAGGATGGGCGAATCAGAAAATAAACGGCGTGAGTGGGTTGGACGTGTGGTCAGTAATAAGATGAATAAGACCGTGGTTGTTGAAATCGAGCGCTCGGTTATACATCCACTCTATCGGAAGGTGCTTCGTCGGGTCACCAAATTCAAGGCCCATGATGAGGCCAACGTCTGTAAGATTGGTGACCGTGTGCGCATGGTTGAAACAAGGCCGATTAGTAAGGACAAGCATATGCGAGTGATTGAAGTCGTGGATAAGGGACGTAATGAATAGATTGTCATTGGGTAAGGGGTAGAGGGAAGACTCGAATTATGATTCAAAGCTATACCTACATGGATGTGGCCGATAACTCGGGCGCCAAGCAGGCTATGTGTTTTCACGTGCTTGGGGGAACCAGGCGTCGGTACGCTTCTCTTGGAGACATTGTTGTTGTCGCTGTCAAGGAGGCAATTCCTGCAGCCACAGTCAAGAAGGGTGATGTGAGCCGAGCCGTGGTTGTGCGAACAACCAAGGAAGTGCGCCGGGAAGATGGTTCCTATATCAAGTTTGATCGGAATGCCTGTGTCTTGATCAATAAGGATGGTGATCCGGTTGGAACTCGTATCTTCGGACCAATCGCGCGCGAACTACGATGGAAGAAGTTCATGAAGATTATTTCCCTTGCTCCGGAAGTGCTGTAGCGGGGATGGAGACGGCGAGATGAGTAAGCAGGAGTTAAAAAAGAATCGAATTCGTAAGGGCGATGTCGTGGTTGTGATCGCCGGTCGTGATCGTGGTAAATCGGGGAAAGTGCTTTCGGTTGATCCTGGAGCGGGGAAGGTCGTGGTCGAAAAGGTGAATATGATTAAGCGCCACACCAAACCGAATCAGAAGGTCAAGCAAGGCGGTATTCTCGAACGAGAAGCCCCTTTTGCTGTCTCAAATGTCATGTATCTGTGTCCTGTGACGCAGAAGCCGACCCGGCTCGGGGTGCGCACGCTTGATGGTGGCCGGCGGGTCCGGTTCAGTAAAAAATCGAACGACTCAGTCGAGTAGGAGTGAGGACGCCGGATGGCGAAGATTGAATCAGGAAAAGGTGGTAAATCGTCAGAGCGCCGTGTACCCAAGAAAAAAGAGGGGTCGTCGGCACCTCAGGCAGTTGACCAGGGTAGTGATGAGTCGAAGTTCGCTCCGCGGATGCGCGAAACCTATCTGCAGAAGGTCGTTCCTGCGCTCATGAAAGAGTTTGGCTACAAAAACATCATGCAGGTTCCAAAGCTTGAACGGATCGTGCTGAACGTAGGTATGGGTGAAGCGATTCAGAACGTGAAGCTGCTAGAAAGCGCCGCCGGAGAGCTGGGTGCAATTACAGGCCAAAAGCCTCTGATCACAAAGGCTAAGAAGGCTATTGCTTCCTTCAAGCTTCGACAAGGCATGCCGATCGGTACAAAGGTCACGTTGCGGAGCCGCAGAATGTGGGAGTTCTTTGATCGACTTGTGACGCTGTCGTTACCACGGATTCGTGACTTTAGGGGCGTTTCGCCAAAGTCTTTTGACGGTCGAGGCAATTACACGCTTGGTCTTAAAGAGCAATTGATTTTTCCGGAGATTAAATACGACGAAGTTGCTTCAATCCATGGAATGGACATTACGATTGTCACGACCGCGAGGACCAACGATGAAGGACGCGCACTGTTAAAACATTTAGGAATGCCATTTCGGACGTAATGTCTAGCGAAGGAGTTGCTGGTGTCGAGATTAGCGCTAAGAAATAAATCAGCTATCAAGGCAAAGTTTCCGGTCAGAGACTATCACCGATGTGAGATTTGCGGGCGTGTGAGAGGGTTCTTGCGTCGGTTTCGCATGTGTAGAATTTGCTTTCGTTTGCTGAGCCTGAAGGGTGAGATCCCTGGGGTTCGGAAGTCGAGTTGGTAGGACATTCATTTTTCGCGCCACCGGGCTGATGATGATCATCAGATTATAAGGCGAATGTTGGTGAAAGGGTTAGTATGGTTACAGATCCCATTAGTGACCTGTTAGTACGATTGCAAAACGGACTTCGGCGGCGCCACGACACTGTCAGTGTTCCTGCCTCCCGTCTCAAGCGTGAGATCCTTCGAATTCTCCAGCACGAAGGTTATATTCAAGGCGTTCAAGCTGAGGTGGAGGATGGACACCCTGTACTGAAAGTGCAACTGCGCTATGTCGTAGAGGGGCAACCTATGGTGACAGGTATGCAGAGGGTGAGCAAGCCTGGTCGTCGTGTCTATGTAGGGATCAAAGACATTCCACGGGTCAAGAACGGCATTGGCATGGCGATTTTATCGACTTCGAAAGGGCTGATGACAGATCAGGACTCTCGCCGTGCGGGACTGGGTGGAGAAGTGCTGTGCGCCGTATGGTAATGAGAAGAGCAAGTTGGATTGTCACTGCGAAAGTTCTCTAGAGGAATGAGGCATCGATGTCGCGTATAGGAAAGAAGCCAATTGATATTCCATCAGGGGTTGATGTCAAAGTTGCAGGGCCTATCGTGTCTGTAAAGGGGCCGCTCGGGAAGATTGATTGGTCATTGTCTTCGGGCCTAGGGGTTTCGATGGCAGGTGGACAGCTTGTGGTAAATCGATCGAATGAGGATCGTCAGGTCCGCGCCATGCATGGATTAACTCGTGCAGAGCTGAGTAACATTGTCCACGGTGTGACAAAGGGTTACGAGCGTAATTTGGAAATCACTGGGGTTGGATATAAGGTTGCAGTACAGGGTCGAACCATGAGCTTCAGTTTGGGCTATATTAATCCAGTTATCTACCCAATTCCAGTTGGAATCGACGTGAAGGTGGACAAGCAAACACTGATTAATGTGAAGGGCGCTGACAAGCGATTAGTGGGTCAGGTTGCGGCGAATTTGCGAGCTATCAAGCCTCCGGACGTCTATAAGCAAAAAGGCGTTCGTTATGCCGGGGAAGTGTTGCGCAAGAAAGCCGGAAAGACCGGGAAGTAGGATGATGTATGAATATTGCCGATAAAGCCAGTCAGTTAACCAGGCGGAAGCAACGGGTGCGAAAGCGCGTGTTTGGAACGGCGGAACGCCCACGGCTCAATGTGTTTCGCAGTCGCTCTCATATCTATGCTCAGATTGTTGATGATCTCAAAGGCGCTACGTTGGTGGCCGCATCCTCCCTGGATAAGTCTCTGCGCACATCTGTGAAATCTACCGGTAGCATTGATGGCGCAAAGGCTGTCGGAAAGTTGTTGGCTGAACGGGCTAAGGTCGCCAAGGTGCAAGCAGTGGTATTTGATCGTGGTGGTCGGATGTATCATGGGCGAGTCAAAGCATTGGCTGAGGCATCGCGTGAAGGCGGGTTGCAGTTCTGAGTCAGACCTCGCTTCCGTTGCGGTATGAGGGCGAGGGGAACAAAGAGGAGAGATGATAGGTGCGAGTTAATCCAGATGAACTAAGCCTGAAAGACAAGGTTGTATTTATCAACCGGGTCGCGAAAGTCGTAAAGGGCGGAAAACGCTTTAATTTCTGTGCTTTGGTTGTGGTCGGAGATGGACAGGGATGGGTTGGGATTGGGAAAGGCAAAGCTGCTGAAGTACCTGTCGCAATCTCGAAGGCGGTCGAACAGGCCAAGAAGAACCTGGTGCACGTTGCCCTCACATCCGGGACGATTGCGCACGAGGTGCATGGGCTGTTCGGTGCCGAACATGTCCTTCTCAAGCCCGCAAAGAAGGGGGCGGGAATTATTGCCGGAGGCGCTGTCCGTGCGGTGGTTGAGGTTGCCGGCGTCCATAACATCATTGCGAAGACGCTCGGCCGAGGAAATCCGTTTAATACGGTTCGTGCCACGCTCAACGGTCTTTGCCAGCTCCGCAATGCTGAAGACGTTCTTCATATGCGCCGTACCGTGGTGGGTGAGGTACAGAATAGGGTGAGAGTCTAATGTCTACAGTGCAAACCACCGTGGCTGCCCCGAAGGGGTTTGTGATCACCTTACGGCGAAGCCCGATTGGCACACCGCAGAAACATCGACTTGTGTTGACTGGCCTTGGCTTGAGGAAGATCAGGCAGCAGGTGACTCGCCCCAATACTCCACAAGTCAGAGGGATGATTGGTAAAGTCGGATATCTATTGGAAGTGCAGCCACAATGAACTTACATGAGCTTGGTCCTGCAAAAGGATCCAGAAAAAAACGAAAGCGGATTGGTCGTGGCCCAGGTTCTGGCCATGGCAAAACATCGGGTAAGGGGCATAAGGGTTTGCTGGCCAGATCCGGAGGTCGAAGCCGCCAGGCCGGAGGGTTTGAGGGTGGACAGATGTCCCTCATTCGGCGAGTACCGAAGCATGGATTCACCAATATATTTCGCAAAGAATATTCGATTGTCAATGTGAAGAGCTTGGGTGACATGATGGTGTCTGGTACGATCACACCACAAGCATTGGTCGATGCCGGCCTGGTCAAGCGGAAGTCATTGCCGATCAAGGTTCTAGGAAACGGAGATCTTACCAAGGCGATTGTGGTGCAGGCACACAAGTTTAGTAAGTCTGCAGAGGCAAAGATTCAAGCAGCTGGAGGGAGAGTCGAGGTCATTCCCGGTGTTTGAGAGACTCCTGACCAGTTTTCAGAATATTCTTAAAATTCCCGAGTTACGTACCCGGATCCTCTTTACCATGGGGATGCTGGTGGTGTATCGGATCGGGGCGCATATTCCTACGCCTGGGATCAATGGCGAGGCCCTTTCAGAGTTTCTGCAAAAGGAAGGCGGCGCGCTACTCGGATTTTTAGATATTTTCTCAGGCGGATCGCTTTCAAGATTGACGATCTTAGCGCTGGGCATTATGCCGTATATCAGCGCGTCGATTATTCTTCAGTTGCTCACCGTAGTGGTCCCGCATCTCACGAAGTTAGCCAAAGAGGGCGAGCGCGGTCGGAAAAAAATTATCCAGTACACTCGATTTGGGACCATCGGTATTGCGCTCATTCAAGGATTCGGGATCGCCATCGGTCTTGAACAAATGAATAACGGCGCATTTGTGATGGATGCCGGGTGGGGATTTCGTCTGATGACGGTCATCACGTTGACGGCCGGTACCGGCTTCCTGATGTGGCTCGGTGAGCAGATTACCGAGAGGGGGATCGGAAATGGCATTTCCTTGATTATCTTCGCGGGGATTGTCGCGCGTCTCCCCTCGGCTGTCGGGCAGACGTACAACCTGTATGAGATCGGTCAGTTGAATGCTTTCTTGTTGATCAGTTTGGCCCTGCTCATGGTCGTGGTGGTGGGTGCCATCGTTTTTCTGGAAAGCGGGAGGCGGAAAGTACCGGTTCAGTACGCAAAGCGGGTCATCGGACGCAGAGTATTCGGTGGGCAGAGTACGCATATTCCACTGAAAATCAATACAGCAGGGGTGATTCCCCCTATTTTCGCATCGTCCATTATTGCATTTCCTGCGACGATTACCGGGTTTTTCGAGACGCCATGGATCAAGGATATCGGCGCGCAACTCGCACCTGGATCGCTGCTATACACTCTGATGTATGTCGGCCTTATTCTGTTTTTCTGTTTCTTTTATACAGCCGTGGTTTTAAACCCAGTGGACATGGCCGACAATATGAAGAAGTACGGTGGATTCATTCCCGGGATTCGACCTGGGGTACGAACTTCTGATTATATTTATAAGGTGCTGACGAGAATTACGTTTGCCGGGTCGATCTACCTTGCAATCGTCTGTGTAATTCCTGAATTATTAATCTATAAGCTAGGTGTGCCGTTCTATTTCGGCGGTACGTCGCTGCTGATCGTGATCGGAGTCGGTCTCGATACCGCACAACAGATTGAATCCCATATGCTCATGCGGAATTATGAAGGGTTTCTCGGCAAGGGCATGGCCCCCCTTCGTGGACGGAGCGGGTGACGGGGAATCCATGCGCGTGGTATTTCTTGGCGCACCAGGAGTAGGCAAGGGAACTCAGGCTGACCGTATTGCCGCGCAGTACCACGTGGCGAAGATCTCAACAGGTGATCTTCTTCGCGAAGCGGTTCGCACTCGAACCACACTGGGTCTGGAAGCGAAGAGTTATATGGATCAGGGGGGGTTGGTTCCTGATGCCGTGGTGATAGGGCTGGTACGGGAAAAGTTAGCTGATCCCAGTTGCGCGAATGGTTTTGTTCTAGATGGTTTTCCCAGGACAGTTCCGCAGGCGGAAGCCTTGGGTACAGTGTTGGTTTCAAAAGGGATCACGCTGGATCGGGTTGTGAATTTTCAGGTTTCTCGTGAGGATGTTGTGCGGCGATTGAGCGGGCGCCGAAGTTGTCCGAAGTGTCAAGCCACCTTCCATCTAGACTTCGCCCCGTCTAAGATGGATGGGATATGCGATCGGTGTGGTGAACCACTCGTGCAGCGCAGCGATGATCGCCGTGAAGCCATTGAGATGCGATTAAAAGTCTATGATGAACAAACGGCTCCGCTCGTCCGCTATTATGACGAACGGCAGTTATTATTTCCGATGGATGCATCGGGCGGAGTGGATGTCGTTTTTGGACATCTTTCACAGGAGCTTGCGCAGTACCAGGCGATATGATCATTCTCAAGACGCCGGATGAGATTGCGGTGATGGCTCAGGCGTCAAAAGTAGTGGCAGAGACGTTGCAGATATTGCAGAAAGCTGTTCGACCAGGTATCACGACTGATGAGTTGGACCGTTTAGCCGAGGAAGAGATTCGATCACGTGGTGCGCGGCCAGCCTTTAAAGGGTATCGAAACTACCCGAAGACGCTGTGTGCTTCGGTGAATGACCAGGTTGTTCATGGGATTCCCTCCAAGCGAGTGCTGAAAGAGGGAGATATCATCGGTCTCGACCTCGGGGCGATTGTCGGTGGGTTTTACGGAGATTCGGCGATCACGGTTGCTGTGGGGCAGACAACAGAACGGAATGCACGCTTGGTTCAAATCACCGAAGAAGCCATGTATTTAGGAATCAAACAAGCAGTGGTGGGGCAACGGTTGTCTGATATTTCACATGCGATTCAGCAGCACGTGGAATCTTCAGGGTACTCGGTTGTGACGGAATTTGTCGGTCATGGGATCGGTCGGCAGTTGCATGAAGAGCCGCAGGTGCCGAATTACGGGAAACCTGGGCAAGGGCCTCGGTTGCAGGCAGGGATGGTTCTTGCCATCGAACCGATGGTCAATATGGGCGGTGCAGCCGTCAAAGTTCTTGAGGATCGATGGACTGCGGTGACAGTAGATGGGAGTCTCTCGGCGCACTTTGAACATACGATAGCAATTACGTCGAGTGGGTCACCCGATATTTTGAGCCAGCTCTGAAGAAGATGCAAGCGCTGTGACGTGGTGTGGGGAGAAAGGATAGAGGTACGTGCCGAAAGAAGATGTTATTGAGATACAAGGCACGGTAAACGAAACGTTGCCGAACGCGATGTTTCGTGTGTCATTGGACAATGGCCACAAGATCCTTGCACATATTTCAGGCAAAATGCGTATGCACTTTATCCGTATTCTCCCTGGCGACAAGGTGACGGTGGAGTTATCGCCTTATGATCTGACGCGCGGTCGGATCACCTATCGGTTTAAGTAGGAGCGTGAACTGAATATGAAAGTGAGATCGTCAGTCAAGCCAATTTGTGCGAAATGTAAGGTGGTTCGGCGCAAAGGAGTGGTGCGAATTCTCTGCGAAAATCCGCGCCACAAGCAGCGTCAAGGATAGCCGTGCGCTCAAGAGTGGCGGGTGAAATGATCCGAGTCGTCGATGTTCACCCAACTCAGGCCGGTGAGTGTACGACAAGAAGAAGGTAGGAGGAACTATGGCGCGTATTTCGGGAGTAGATTTGCCGAGAGAGAAACGGGTGGACATTGGCCTGACATACGTCTATGGGGTTGGGCGCGCATCGGCACTCTCTATCCTCACCAAGGCTGGGATTGATGGAGCTATTCGTGTTAAGGATCTGAGCGAAGAGCATATCGTCAAGATTCGAGAAATTATTCAGGAGGGACACCAGGTCGAAGGTGATCTGAGGAAAACCTTCTCGATGAATATCAAACGATTGATTGATAGTGGTACATATCGTGGCCTTCGCCATCGCAAGGGGTTACCCGTCCGCGGTCAGCGGACCAAGACGAATGCGCGGACGAGAAAAGGCCGCCGCTCCGGTGTGGGAAGCAAGCCAAAGCCCCCAGCGCGTTCGTAATAACGTACAGCCGATATTTGAGCAGGGAGCCCTATGAGCATTAAAAAAGGAAAGAAGAAAGAGCGTCGGGTCGTGCAGAGCGGGGTCGCCCACGTCCAGGCGTCATTCAACAACACGATTGTCACGATCACCGACATGAGTGGCAACACAATTGTGTGGGCAAGTTCGGGAAACCAAGGATTCAAGGGTTCTCGAAAAAGTACGCCATTTGCCGCTCAACGTGCTGGTGAAGCCGCCGCCAGGAAGGCGATGGAGAGTGGAATGCGTACGGTGGATGTCTATGTGAATGGTCCAGGGTCTGGTCGTGAATCGGCGATCAGATCTCTTCAGGCTGCCGGATTGAGGATCCATATGATTCGCGATGTGACCCCAATTCCACACAACGGATGCCGCCCACCTAAGCGGCGTCGTGTGTAGTTCCGTGTATCGAGAGGTTTGAAGGTACAAGAATTCTTGGGCACACCATCATGGTGATGTCCGGTAACTGGAGGTAGAGCAGTGGCAAAGTATCGTGGCCCCGTTTGTCGGTTGTGTCGGCGAGAGGGTGAGAAGTTGTTCTTGAAAGGCTCACGCTGTATGACAGAAAAATGTGCCATCGAGCGACGAAGCTATCCTCCTGGACAGCATGGTCAAAAACGCCCGAGGAACTCAGAGTACAGCACCCAGCTCAGAGAAAAACAAAAGCTACGCAGAATCTATGGCCTCATGGAATGCCAGTTCCGTGGTGTATTTGAACGTGCGGAACGTCAGTCTGGTATTACCGGTGAAGTGCTCTTGCGGTTGCTGGAATGCCGGCTGGATAATGTCGCCTACCGACTAGGATTCGGCGCCTCACGCAAAGAAGCCAGACAACTTGTGAGCCATGGACATTTGACCATGAATGGTCGGAAGATTAATGTGCCCGGTGCGCAGGTGAAGGCAGGAGACGTCATCAGCATTCGTGAGCGAAGTCGCACGCTGATTTCGATCCAGGCCGCGTTAGATGCCGTTGACGGTCGAGGTATTCCTGATTGGTTAGAGCTCGACAAGACAGCGTTTAAAGGCATGGTACGTGCGTTGCCGTCGAAAGACCAGATTTCGCTGCCAGTTAACGAGCAGATGGTGGTGGAGTTGTATTCAAGATAGAAGCGGACCTGGGGGAAGGGCAGTTAGTCTCTGAGGCAAACAGATGCAGCTCAGGGGTTGGCTACTCGATGAGATGAAGGGGGAGTCATGATTAAAGCGATGAAAGACTTTCAGATCCCGATGCGGGTGGAGGTCGACAAAGATACACAAAACCAAACGTTCGGCAGGTTTACCACAGAGGCCTATGAACGTGGGTTTGGGACGACGGTCGGTAACGCCTTACGGCGTGTGCTGTTATCGTCGCTCACGGGTGCGGCAGTGACCACTGTGAAGATCGAAGGGGTCCTGCACGAGTTTTCCACGATTCCAGGCATCACGGAAGATGTCACCTCCATTATTTTGAATGTGAAAGGGTTGCGGCTTGCTGTGCATACGGATAAGCCAAAGACGCTCCGTCTCAAAAAGAAGGGGCCTGGTGAAGCCAAGGGGTCCGATATTATTCACGATGCCGACGTGACCATTTTGACTCCGAACCTCCATATTGCGACGCTGGACAAGGATACCTCATTCGATATGGAAATGACGGTGAAGCATGGTCGAGGGTACGTGCCTGCCGAGCGCAACAAAGAGGAGGGGCTTCCGATTGGTGTGATCGCAATCGATTCGGTATTTTCACCCATCAAGCGTGTGAATTTTCACGTAGAGAATGCCCGTGTCGGTCGCATGACTGACTATGATAAATTGACCTTGGAAATCTGGACCGATGGGACCATCTCGCCTCGAGATGCCTTGTCTACGGCAGCCAGCATTATGCGTGATCACATTGATATCTTTATCAATCCCGATGAGCGGGTGGAGGGACGTGCCGATCTCGGGGGTGATGAGGCACAACGTGAGGTCAATAAACATCTGTTCCGTAGTGTCAACGAACTGGAGTTGTCGGTTCGTGCCGCGAATTGCTTGAAGAATGCGAACATCAAGACTATCGCAGACCTGGTCCAGAAGACAGAAGGCGAAATGCTGAGGACCAAGAACTTCGGCAAGAAATCGCTCAACGAAATTAAGGAAATCTTGACGGAGATGGGACTGGGGCTTGGCGTGAAGCTTGATGCTGTGCAGCCGGTTAGTGGAAGTCCGAAGAGCGAGTAACGAAACAAGAGGGAACCCGTGCGTCATAGAAAAAATGGCAGACAGCTCGGACGACAGACCAAACATCGATGGGCGCTGTTCAGAAGTCTCGTGACCTCGCTCCTCGAACATGAGCGCATTGAGACAACTGAAGCAAAAGCAAAAGAAATTCGAGGATTCACGGACCGAATGATTACACTTGGCAAGGAGGGGACATTGCCGGCTCGGCGTCAAGCCCTTGCATTTATCAGAAGCAAAGAGGTCGTCTCCAAGCTATTTAGCGACGTGGCAACTCGATTTAAAGATCGCCAGGGTGGCTATACGAGAATGGTGAAAACCAGGCGCCGAATTGGGGATGCGGCAAAGCTCGTCGCGATTGAACTTGTCACGCGGCCGGATACAGTGCACGCAAAGAAATCTGCCCCTGGTGCATCGGCTCCTGCGAGTCCAGCTTCGAGCTAGGCCTTCTGTTCGTCAGAGCGAGTTGCACGTGTGATGTAGTATCATGTTCATCAGTTCTCTCTTCTTCTTCACTAAGATCTACAGAATGCCCCGCTCGTAAGAGCGGGGTTTTTTGACTCCATTGCTAGCGGGTAGACCATATCGGGCTTCCGGTATGCGTTTACTTGATATGGGGCTCATGCTACTATCGTGCCAGTCTACATCGTGTTGTTCACTTTGAAAACAGAGGCAACGTGTGGCAACGCTCAGTGCGAGGAGGTTTGTTAGCGCTGAGTGCGGTGTTAGCCTGTGTTCTTGTCTATTTGCTCGTGACCAATTCGACAATGGTTCTTGCGCCAACCACGGCTGCGCCAGGCTCCATGGACCCAGCTGATGCAAAGATTTCTCAATTCACATTCACTCAAACGAAGGGCGACACAGTTCAATGGAAAGTGCAGGCGCAAGAGGCACGGCTTTTTGAGCGGGACAGGCGGGCGACACTTCAGGTCGTCGCTGTCACGCTGTTCGGCAAGCAAGGAAAGGATATGACGGTCATTGGAGATGAGGGGACATTGAATACGGAGACGAAGGATTTTGTGCTCGCAAACCGATCAGAGCCTCTTGTCATTCGCACCGAGAGTGGGTATGTCATCTATACCAACCATCTTACTTGGACTGACCAGACGAGAGAAATCCGCACACATGATCCTGTCCGTATCGTGGGGCACGGATTAGAGGTGACAGGGCGTGGGTTGCTGGGACATTTAGATCGCGAAGAGTTTGAAGTACTTGAGGATGTCCATGTGGATTTGGCTCCTGCTTCTTAATCTGTTCCCGCTTGGGATGGCTTCATTAAGCGAGTCGGCTGAAGCAGCTATTCCAAAAGCCGGTGCGGATCACACCGTCAGCACCACGATTACGGCCAAGAAGATGACCGTAAAAAATCAAGATAGCCAAGCTGTTTTTGAGGGTGCCGTTGTATTGACTCGTGGATCGTTACTGGTCTATTCCGATCGCATGATTGTGATGTTCCGAACACAAGAATTACCCTCTGGTGATAGTCAGAAAGGGCCTGAGGCTGTCAAAGGTGGCATCCCTGCGAGAGGGTCCGATACTGTACCAGCTGTGTCGAATCGTTCGGTCAACAGGATCGAGGCAACTGGGCGAGTGAGAATTGAGAAGGATTCGGGGAGTGCCACCTGCGACAAAGCCATTTACTACCATGATGGCGATAAGATTGTTCTGACCGGTGACCCGGTGGCTTGGGATAAAGGAACAAGGGTCAGCGGCAAACAAATCACGATGTTTTTGGCAGAGGATCGAAGTGTGGTGGAGGGCGGTTCGCATGTGCGGATCGAACCGGATGGAGGGATGGCGAAGTGATCGAGGCTGTTCAGGGAAACGCGCCACCGACCGGCCTCTCGATGAAAAGGCCGACGGGCGATTGTTTACGTGCAGTAGGATTGGTGAAAAGTTTTCGTGGACGCAAGGTTGTGAAAGGCGTCTCAGTCGAAGTCCATGCCGGTGAGGTCGTGGGCCTGCTAGGACCCAATGGGGCTGGCAAAACCACCATTTTTGACATGATTGTCGGCCTGTGCCAGCCTGATGAAGGCGCGATCTCGCTCGGGGAAGAGGCGATCACAGACCTGCCGATGTATAGACGGGCGCGCAAAGGAATTGGGTATCTTCCGCAAGAATCGTCAGTGTTTCGACGGTTGTCCGTTGAGGATAATATTCTGGCAATTCTTGAGATGCTGGACTACTCTCGGGCAGAGCGTCGCGACCGGGTTGATGCCCTTCTCAAGGAATTGGATCTTAGCCATATTCGGACAAGCATGGCCTATGCGTTGTCGGGTGGTGAGCGTCGGCGGCTGGAGATTACTAGGGCACTTGCGACGAGCCCTTCGTTCATGTTGCTCGATGAGCCCTTTGCCGGGATCGACCCGATTGCTGTCGCCGATATCCAACACATCATTATCCGATTGAAGGAGAAAGAGATCGGTATTTTAATTACCGATCACAATGTTCAGGAGACTTTGTCCATCACAGATCGGGCCTACATCATCAACGAAGGATTGATTCTTGAGGCTGGGTCCCCAGAATCGATCGTCAAGAGTGAGACCGCACGTGCGGTCTATTTGGGAGATCGGTTCAAGTTATGACTCTTAAGAGTGTGTGCGTATGAAGCTCAGGCTTGACCTTCGGCTCAGTCAAAAACTAATTATGACTCCCCAATTGCAGCAGGCGATTAAGCTGTTGCAGCTGTCGAGACTTGAACTCCAGCAGAGCCTCACTCAACATTTGATGGAAAATCCGCTCTTGGAGGATCTCCCTGCTGAGGCAGAGGACAGCGAGGCTGAGAGTCCGGAGGAAAAGGCGGAAGACGCGGTGGCGTCGGCAAACAGTGAGCCAACGAATGTGGATGAGTCCACTCCGGAGGAACGAGACACTCCGGATGAAGCTTCGCTGGGAGGGTGGGAAGAGTACTTTGACAGCGACCGTCGAGGGGGACCTGGGTCTCAGACACCTTCGCAGGACGAGTTTCCATCCTATGAACAAACCATGGCGAAAGCCACGTCCTTGGAAGACCATCTTCTTTGGCAGCTGTCGTTTTCAGGTTTATCGGGTCGTGCAAAGGAAATTGGGCGATTGATCATCGGGAATCTTGACGATGATGGGTATCTGCGCATGTCTCTCGCAGAGATGGTCGGAGGAACCGACTTTACAGAAACGGAAGCGGAATCAGTCTTAAAGGATATTCAATGCTTTGATCCAACAGGCGTGGCGGCGCGAGATCTTGTGGAATGCCTACTCTTACAAATTGGGCATTTAGGGAAGAGTCCCATGGGATCATTAGGAGCTCGGCCGGGCGCTTTAAAAGGATCGATCGTTGAAGCCATTGTCCAACATCATCTGAAAGACTTGGAGAAAAAACAATATGCAAGGATCGCAAAAGCTTTAGGCGTCACAGTAGAAGAGGTTTTCCAAGCCACAAAGGTCATCGAAGTGCTTGAGCCAAAGCCGGGGCGACCGTATGCGAATACTCAGAACTATGCGATTGTCCCTGATGTGTTTGTGAAGAAAAATGAAGGGGAGTGGATCGTGCTATTGAATGACGACGGACTGCCGCGTATGAGAATCAGTCCGTACTATAAACAATTGATGGGGCCTGGAGAGAACGGATCAGCTGAGACCAAGGCCTATCTTGACGAAAAGCTTCGGGCTGCGCAATGGGTTATTCGCAGCATCGAACAACGGAATAAGACGATTGTCAAGGTGGTGTCGAGTATCGTGAAGTTTCAGGAGCAGTTTTTTGAAAAAGGTGTGCAGCACCTAAAGCCGTTAGTCCTTAAACAGGTGGCTGAAGATATAGGGATGCATGAATCGACCATTAGTCGTGTGACGGCAAACAAATATATGTATTGTCCGCAGGGAATGTTGGAATTGAAATTCTTCTTTAACGCCGGCCTGCAACGAGCAGATCAGCCTTCCGACATGATGTCGTCCGTGACAGTGCGAGAGATGATTCGGAAAATGGTGGCGGAGGAGGATGCGAGCCACCCTCTAAAAGATGAAGAGATTGCTGCACGGCTGCTCTCACAGCAGGTTGTGATTGCCCGCCGAACCGTGGCGAAATATCGGGCGGAAGAACATATTCCCTCTGCCACTCAGCGGAGACGATTTTTTTAAAGGGTGCAGAAATAATTTCAAGCCGGCCTTCTTCATGTGGCGCACCGGTCGGCTGGTTGCAGAGAGGTTCTGGTAGGTGAGCAGATCACTGCGACAGGATATGGCTCACCTCCTTGAATCGTGGACGTGTTGAGGTGCCCCATAGTTTTCTTGACCGTGCGAGATCTTCCCTCTCCAGCTGCGTGTGTCGTAGGTTCGTATCATAGGTCTCCTCTAGTGTTGTGATGCGTAGATTTAACAATCATAGCTGAATAGCAGAAGGGCTGAGGTTGCTCGGCTTGAAAGGATACATGTCGATAAAAATTACCGGACGTCACCTCGTAATTACGTCGGCACTCAGACAGCATGTAGAAAGTCGGTTCGAGCGGCTTGTACGGTACGACGTGAAGCTGACCCACCTGGAAGTAATTTTGGGTGTGAACAAACTTCAGCATCATGCGGAGGTTGTGTGTACGATGCAGGGGAGACGGATTCAGGCTAAAGCTTCGACGCAGGAAATGTACACGACGATCGACCAGCTTGTGGATCGACTGGCCACCCAGATACGAAAGTATAAGGAACGCAAGACCGACCATAAAGAACCGGTGAAGAGATTGGCTCGTAAGGCTCTAAGCCCAGTTCTTCGTAAGGAAGATGATGAGGAGATGATCGAAGTCATTTGCCCCCCCAAGGTGATGTTGACTTTGGAGGATGCGAAACGTCGGCTCGACTCTCTGCCTGGTTCACTGGTGGTCTTCACGGCACGGTCTTCTGGGAAATTGCAAATTCTACAACGGCTCGATCGTAATCGAGTCGTCCTGATCGATCCGTAAAGGGTAGGCGGGCATGGCTGCGCTCAAGCTGGTCGTCATCAGCGGTCTTTCCGGCTCAGGGAAGTCGCATGCGCTCAAGTGCTTTGAAGATGCCGGGTATTTCTGTATCGACAATTTGCCTCCCGCTATTCTGCCGACCTTTGTTGAGCTGTGTCATCAGCAAGGAGGGGAGATTAAGAATGTCGCGCTTGGAATCGATGTCAGGGAGCGCGTGTTCTTTTCCGACCTCGTAGGGGTTCTTGAGCGTGTGAAAGCGCTTGGGCATGCGGTTGAGTTGATATTCTTCGAGGCTCGCGAAGAGGTGCTGGTTCGCCGATTCTCGGAATCCAGGAGGCCTCACCCGCTTCTCCCGCATCTTCCGGTACTGGAGGGAGTACGAGTCGAAAGGGAGCGTCTCGCCGACTTGCGGTGCCACGCCGACCGGATTATTGATACATCCGATCTGACGGTGCATGAGTTGCGAGAGTTATTGAGCCGGCAGTTTAGAGAGGAGGGGGCACCGCGTCGATTAACCATTTCTCTCGTAACCTTCGGCTATAAGTTTGGTGTGCCGTACGACATTGATCTTCTGTTTGATGTCAGATTTCTGCGGAACCCGTTCTTTATTCCTGACCTGAAACCATTGACTGGGGAAGACTCACGGGTGAGGACCTATGTGTTGGCTGATCCGGACGCCGTTGCGTTCGTTGGGCAATTAGAAGGCTTCTTCAAATTTCTCATTCCACTCTTTGAGCGAGAGCGTCGCAGTTATGTAAATGTTGGAATCGGTTGCACCGGAGGGCGGCATCGGTCCGTGGCGATTGCCGGCCGACTCCAGGAAAGTTTTTCAGTGCTCGGATACCAAGCGACGGTGACTCATCGCGATCTCAGCAGGCAATAACACCTAGGCCTGCTCCGTACATCTCCCCGCACCCTACTCCTCGATTTCATCTCTCTGCCTGTGCGCGAAAAGCGATTTGCTTGACAGGTAGAGTGTATGGACTATAGTTAGCATGTGTGATGCAGGTCTGCACAAACTCTTACAGTGGAGTACGGAATGGAAATCAGGACGCAGATGAATGGCAGGAACTCTTCCGTTAGTCATTCATTCTTCAGTGCAGATACGAAGGTGGGGGTGCGGGCGTGAGTTGCCATCCGCGTAGAATTTACAGAAAAACTTGTCTTGTGCGGATAGTCATGTACAGTCAGAGGCACATATGCTGAGCTCATTTAAAAGTCTCTCCGAAACCGACCTGTTCTCGATGTTCACCCCAAAACGGCAGCTCGTCGGGTTGGATATTGGGTCGAGCGGGATCAAGCTTGTCCAGCTGAAGGAAAACCGAGGCCGGTACGTTCTCCAGAAGTTTGGCTTTAAACCACTCGAACCGGAAGTCATCGTCGATGGTACGGTGATGGATGAGGGACGTGTGGTATCGGCGATCAAGGAATTGTTCGAAGAAACAAAGATCAAGGTGAAACAGGTGGCTGTATCGATTTCTGGCCATGCGGTCATCATTAAGAAGATTAGTTTGCCTCCAATGCCTGATGAGGAGTTGGAGGGGCAGGTACGGCTGGCTGCGGAGCAGTACATCCCCTTTGATATCAATGAAGTGAACATCGATTTCAGTGTGTTGCCGTCTTCCGAAGCTGCGGGTGATACGCAGGGAGAGATGTCGATCATTCTGGTCGCGGCCAAAAAAGACAAGATTAATGAGCTGACTGAGCTCGTGAAAGGTGCGGGGCTGTTTCCGATCGTCATGGATGTCGATGCATTTGCGATCGAGAACATGCACGCAATCAACTATCCTGCCGCGCAAGAAGAGACGACCGCTCTCGTGAATATTGGCGCCAGCGTGATGAATATCAACATTATTCGAGGCGGCACTTCTCTGTTCACACGTGACATTCCGATCGGGGGGAACCGTTATACAGAAGCCATTCAGCGTGAAATGAGCATGTCCTACGAAGAGGCGGAAGAAACCAAAAAGAGTGAGCGCTCGGCAGGGAGCAATCAGGCCGCGTTAGCCACAGTTGTCGATAGCGTCAACGCTGAGGTTGCCTCAGAGATCGCACGGACCATCGATTATTTTAAATCCACGATGCCGGAGGCCGATGTTCAGCAAGTTCTCTTGTGCGGAGGGGGGGCGCAGGTCAAAGGCTTAGTGCCACAACTGAAAGATCGAATGCAGGCAGTGGTCGAGGTCGCGAACCCATTTGGTGAAATTGACACCTCGGGGAGCGGTTTGGATCAGGACACGTTGGCCGAACTCGCTCCGCTGGCCGCCGTCGGTGTTGGATTGGCACTGAGAACGGTAGGGGATCGATGATTCGCATTAACTTATTACCGGGCCCCAAGGGGCACAAAGCAAAGCCCCAGTATGATGTCAGGGCGCAAGCTCTGTTAGGTGTGGGGATATTGTTCATTACCCTGGCAGGGTGTTGGTGGTACTCGGCCTCGCTCGACGAAGAGATCGCTGCACGACAGACTGAAAAAATTGACAAGGAGAAGCAGGTCGCGCAGTTAAAAGAACAAGTGAAGAAGGTCTCCGATTTTGAGAGCCGAAAGAAGGTACTAGAGGATAAGAATCGTATTATTGATGAATTGGAAAAGTCACGTGTCGGCCCCGTGAAGGTACTCGACCATGTCAGCCACAGCTTGGAACCTTTAAAAGTGTGGCTCCTCAGAGTCGCCGTCACGGGGAAGGATATCGATCTTGAAGGTCGTGCTGCGACCAACGACGACGTGGTGGAATTCGTGAACAACCTGCGTCGTACCGATTATTTTTCGAATATCAATCTTCAAGAAAGTCGGGCGGCAGTGGAGAATCAACTCAATATCTACCAGTTTAAACTTGGTTTCCGTCTCAAAGGGTAAGAATGATGAAGCTGCCTTCCATGAATCTTGAGCTATTGCGGTCGATCCCCTTGGTTCAGAAACTGGGGCTTCTCGTGATGGTTCTTGCCGGGATTATTGTCGGGTTCTATTACTATGTTGCTGAACCAAAATCTATGGAGATTGCAGGGCTCCAGGGAGCGATCGGCACGCTCGACAGCGAGATTCAAACGTTGACCATTAAAGTCAAACATCTTGATGAGCTTATTGCCGCCAGTAAGCAACTCGAGATTGAGCTTGCTAAAAAGCAAGAACGGCTGCCGCCTGAAGGGGAAGCCGTTATGCTGCTCAAGCAGGTATCAGACTTAGGGATTCGCCTTGGGCTCGACATTAAGCTGTGGAAACCGAGTCCTAAGAGCGAAGATCCGTCGAAGCTATTTGTGCGGATGCCGGTGAACGTGGAGGTGTCGGGAGGGTACCATACCGCCGCTTTATTTTTCGATCGAATCAACGCGATGCCTCGGATTGTGACTGTGTCAGGCCTCAAGATGGGCGCTCCAAAGTTTGAGAAGGGGCGTGTCGTCACACAGACGGTATTCGATCTTGTCGCCTATGCAGCAACGGATGAGACCAAGTTGGTTGCAGCGGCTCCAGCAATTCCGCAGAAGAAATAAGGTGCAAAGTCTTGGATGTGTGTGGGGCCATGAACAGTGAATGCCATCTGTGAGAACCGGCGGTCAACCATGAAGACAACAAGCATAATTCTGATTGGATGTGCTGGACTGCTCGTGGCAGCTGGCCCGGGCTTTCCTGAGACAAGTATGAGCGGCCACCTTCGACAGATTAGCCCAATGCGGCAGGACTCCCTCAAAGTCCCTTCTCTCAACGATGTGCCGAGGCACGTGTCATCTCCAGCTCCAACCGCGGCAGCCGGCGATGGGGATGTCCAACCAGTCGACCCCAATTCAATATTGGAATCGGTGGGTGTTCGCTCCTATGACCCTTCTGGCCGACGCGATCCGTTCGCCCCGGTTCTGCAATTGTTGGGACTTGGACCTATTGATCCCACATTACCTCCGCTCCAACGTGTCGGACTTACGGAGATGAACTTGATCGCCGTGATATGGGGGGCCTACGGCTATACGGCTATGGTTCAGACTCCAGATGGAAACGGGTATACGGTGCGTCGGGGAACGCGAATCGGTCCCAACAATGGCGTGGTGAGCGCTGTGACGGAGAAGGGTATTGTGGTGCAAGAACGGTTTACAGATGTGTATGGGAGCAAACAGGAGCGGGAATATGTCAAGCTCCTTCACCCGAAAGAGGGCTCAGAATGACACCTAAGCTGAACACGACAACGACAACATTTATTGGCGTACTCTCGGCAATGGGAGCGCTCAGTGTCCCGATAGCCATACCGCCGATAGAGGCGTCGACCGACGTCCCAGCTGTCGATTCAGTCTCGCCCTCGATCATTGAAGGAGATCTGGCGCAGACCTTGACTCGCCTCGATGTTCAACGGGGTACGAACGACATCCGGGTCATTATTTCAGGGGATGGAAGACTGGCCCATGAGGTGGTACGTCTCGATGAGCGACGCCTCATGATCGATATTCCAGGAGTGGCTTCTGCCGTACATAAGCCGGTCATATCGGTGAATCACCAAATATTGAAGCAAGTGCGTCTAGGTTATCATGCTGATAGAGTACGAGTGGTATTGGATCTTACCAGTGCAGCAACATACTCGGTTGAATCGCAAGGTGCGAGCCTTATTGTAACGCTTCGAGAAGGTGCCAGTACGGATATAGGCGCAAATGATGGCGCTTACCGCAGTGAAACCGCCAAAGACACAAGGCCAGAGAATCCTATGCTGCTGCCGATTCAGGCGGATGTCGCTTCTCCGGTGGCCCATCGGGCAATGGCTGCGGTTCAGCGGTCTTCGACGAAGTTTCATGTGCGGCCTGTCCAGATGACGTCCGATCCAGATAGCAGTGAGAAAAGTACGCCAAAGGAAGATTTGGTCGTTGGAGAAACCCGTTATGTCGGTCGGCGTATTTCACTCGATTTTCAACAGGCCGACATCAGTAACGTGCTACGCCTCATTGCTGAGGTCAGTGGCTTTAACATGGTGGTCGGTGAAGGGGTTAAGAGCAAGGTGACGATGAAGCTTGTGAGTGTGCCATGGGATCAGGCACTCGATATGATTTTAAAAATGAATGGGCTAGGCAAGATCAGGCAGAGCAATATCTTGTGGATCGATACGCTGACGAACATCGCCAAACAGCAAAATGAAGAGGCACAGGCGAAGGATGCCAAGGTAAAAGCGGAAGAACTGGTTGATAGAGTATTCTATATTAGGAATCTGCAAGCACAGGAACTCATGACTTCTCTTCGGCAGTATTTGAGCCCGAGAGGGTTGATGCAAATGAGCTTGGGTTCCAATGCTTTAATTGTCAGAGATACGGAAAGCAAGATTGGAGTGATGAAACAGCTGGTTGACGGGCTCGATCTCGAAGTGCCGCAAGTCCAAATCGAAGCGAGGATCGTGCAGGCTGATACGACCTATTCCCGTTCGCTGGGAGTTCAGTGGGGTATCCAAAATCTGAACCAGCTCGCGGGTAGTGGGGTGGCGAACTTCAGGACGGGTAATACGGGATCATTTGGAGCACAAACATCGAATTTCCTGGTGAATCTTCCCGCTACAGTTGGTGGGTTGACGTCGACTCCCGGTGTCGGGTTCACGATTGGAAAAACCGATGGAGCATTGTTGGATGTCCGGTTGTCGGCAGGTGAGTTGCTTGGACTGAGTAAAGTCATTGCCGCACCGAAAGTCACGACCTTGGATAAGCGGGAGGCCAAGATCTCACAGGGAGAATCGATCCCGTTCCAGACTACCTCTCTCCAGGGAACACAGACGACCTTTGTGGATGCGAATTTGGAACTGAATGTCACTCCTCAGATTACGTCGCGGGATCCCAAGGAGGTCGGTAAGCAGATCATGATGAAAGTTCGCGCCACGAGAAACGCTGTCGGCGCACGAAGCAATCCGGCCGGTCCCAGTATCGACCGACGCGAAGCCAATACTCAGGTCATCATCCGCGACGGTGAGACCATGGTGATCGGCGGGGTGTTTATCGATACGCAGAACAACAGCGTCGTTGGGATTCCCTATCTCTCACGCGTGCCTGTTTTGGGATGGCTTTTCAAACAAAAGACCGAGGCTGTCGCGAAGCAAGAACTGCTCATCTTCTTGACACCCAGTATCGTGAAGAGCTAGCAGGATGTAGGAAAAGTCAGCCAGCATACACAATACACAGTCCCTTGTCTGGGTGGGTGAGTGTATCGCCTGAGCGAAACTCACTGGAACCGAGCTCACCAGTTAACCCTATATCGCCTAGACCAACCCAACGGTCTATACAGACCGGGGTGGCCTCCAACGTACCAGCCAATCACGATTTGGCATACCCACTACATTTTCCAGTCTCCAGCCTATACCTCACATCATCGGTGTGTAATATCTCAACGATCTTGTCCTTCGAGGCTAGATAAAGACTTCAGCGGGCCTGGCTTCTCAAGAAGATGCAGCAGGCCTAGTGAGGGTACATCTGAGCTGTCATATGCGACTATTCGCCATGGAGCGGCCCTGAAAACCTTCTAGTTTCCAGGCCGTTGTGATACCATTCCCCCCGTTGTCGCCGATCGCAATTCATCATCACCATCGGCAAAGTAGGCCATGAATCTGAGCGTTCCTAGACACAAAGAGTCAGATGTGGAGCTGGTGTATCGAGTCAGGAGAGGCGATCTTTGAACAGGGCTGGAATAGCAGAACAGATTGTGCCGGTGGTCTTGGGGCCACGAAGCTATGACATCGTCCTCCATCCTGGCTTACTTTCGACAGTGGGCGACAGGCTGCATACCCTTACGACCTCTCCGAAGATCGCCGTTGTGACAGACAGGCATGTGGCAAGCCATTATCTTCACAAGACACTCCGATCGCTTCGCAAGGCAGGATACGACCCGACGGAAATTATCTTGCCTCCGGGAGAGCAAACGAAGACGCTTGGAACAGTCGCCAAGGTTCTCGACGCCTTGGTCAAGCATAAGTTCGAACGCCAATCACTGTTGTTGGCCCTCGGTGGTGGAGTGATTGGCGATGTGACAGGTTTTGCTGCCGCGATTTATCAGCGAGGAATTCCGTTCGTGCAAGTGCCGACCACGCTTGTGGCTCAAGTGGATTCTAGTGTGGGGGGCAAAACCGGTGTGGACCATCGGTTGGGGAAAAATCTCATCGGAGCGTTTTATCAGCCACGTGCAGTATTGATCGATCCGCTCACGCTGCGCACTCTGCCAGGCCGCGAATGGATTGCCGGTTTGGCCGAAGTGATCAAATACGGCATTATCGCCGACAAAGGGTTCTTCGCGTTTTTGGAACGAGAGATTTCCGGGCTGTTGAAATTGGAAAAAGAGCCGGTTCTCCACGTGATTAAACGATCGTGCGAGATCAAGGCGGAAGTAGTTGCCGCTGACGAGCGGGAGTCGAACCGTCGGCGCGTGCTCAATTATGGTCACACGATCGGACATGCCCTGGAGGCACTCTCAGGCTATCGTGGGTTGGTTCATGGTGAAGCGGTGGGGATAGGGTTAGTGCAAGAAGCGGATTTGGCTTGCCATATGGGTCTCTGCGGGCGCGACGTGGTTGAACGGATCAGAACCCTGGTGCAGCGTGCCGGGCTGTCCGATCACGTTTCACCGTCATCCTTTTCTCGCCTTTGGAGTGCCATGCAGCATGACAAAAAAGTGGTTGGGGGGCAGGTCGTCGGAGTGTGGCCGGTCAAGATTGGGGAAGTGGTGATTCGACCAATCGAGGAGCAGGTGTGTGCCGAGTGGTTTCGGTGCATGCGTGGCCGTGGCAACCGCATATCGAACGGCCATCGGCCAGGCAGGCTATCCGGCGAAAGAGTCGCACGCAAAGGTACATCTCAATGACGATGAAACGCACGCCATCTGTGGCGTATCTGCAACAGGCATTGCGGGAAAAAACACGCGAAGTCGATGTCCTCCATCGGATCTCTGCGTCGATCAGCAATCAATTGGATCTCGAAGCCATTCTCAAACATATCGTCGACGTCGTCGTAGAAGTCACGAAGGCGGATGCCTGCCTCCTCTATCTATTGTCGGACAGTCAAGATGAACTCATTCTTCGCGCATCGAAAAATCCTCATCCCAAACTGATCGGTCGCATCACAATTGGATTAGGCGAGGGCATCACCGGGTGGGTGGCGCAGGAACGGACGCGCGTTGTGATTCCGAGTAATGCGAACGACGATCCACGGTTCAAGTTTTTTCATAACCTTCCGGAAGACCGCTATCAAGCATTTGTCTCTGTTCCGATCATGGCCAAAAAGGAAGTGGTCGGCGTCATCAATGTCCAACATAAGCGCCCCAGGCGCTATCAACCTGATGAGATCGCGCTCCTTTCGACGATCGCCACTCAAGTTGGAGGAGCGATTGAAAATGCGCGGCTGTACGATCAAATGCAACGCAAAGCATTACAGGTAGAGACACTGTCACAGGTCTCGGAAACAGTGGCATCCAATCGATTGATCAAGGATGTCCTCCAGCTTCTTGTGACGATGACGGCGCAGATGATGAACTCGAAGATCTGCTCGATCATGCTGTTGGACGAAGCCAGCGGGGAATTGCGGATTGCGGCAACACAAAGTCTCAGCGAGCAGTATCGCCGGAAACCCAATCTTAAGATCGGGCAAGGCATTAGCGGGCGTGCAGTGAAAGATCGACGGTCGATCATTGTGCTCGATGTGTCCACTGAGCGGGACTATATGTATCCGGATATGGCCAAGAAGGAGGGGCTGTGCTCTTTGCTTTCAGTCCCGATGATGGTGCGTGATAAGGCATTGGGCGTGATCAATAGCTACACGTCCGTTCCGCATGTATTCACCGGCGAAGAGGTCAAATTGCTTCAGGCCATTGCCAATCAGGCTGCCGTGGCTATCGAGCATACGACCCTGATTGAGAAGTCGCATGAGATGCAGGAAGCCCTGGCGGTTCGGAAGCTTATGGAGCGGGCCAAAGGCTACCTGATGCGTTCGAAGAAGCTGACCGAAGAAGAGGCTTTCAAACTCATTCAACGGCAAAGTATGGATTTTAGAAAGTCGATGCGCGAGATTGCTGAGGCGGTGCTTCTCGCTGGAGAACTCGATCAACGGGTTGAGAAGCAGCGTGGATAGGTGTTATCAGCCAGGGACGTCCTCGGGCGTGGCAGGCTAAGGGATTGAGGCGTCACTTTGGAGAGGTCGAGGAGGGCTGGCGTGTCCGTTCCGTCTCTTGCTCCGTCAGTTTCTTTTTAATTTCCTTCAACTCCTTCCGTAACTCGTCTAGATCGGCATCTCTTTGAGCAGAGTCTTCTTTCGCAGACCTCGAAGGTTGAACGGCAGTGGATCGCATGTCCGATGCCGTGGGCATTGTGGCAAGCTGGCTGTAGTCGATTACGAGAGTGGTGTCGGTTGAATGAGCCGTCCGATAACTATCAGGGCGATTGGCGGATTCTGGAATGAAGTGTACTGTGCGATTGGCCAATCCTGTCGGATTGAATAGACGCCGATCGGCTAGGGTATTCGCGTCGGTCCGTTCTGTCCGTTGGCGATACCCGGTCAAGGTCAGATACAGCGACCGTTCATAACTGTAGAGGGAGCCTCCCGTTGCTTCTAGGGATGCCCCTCTTCCCACCTGCTCCGACTCACACACGCCGGGGAACCGGACGTCCGACAAGCAAAAGACCGTTCCGGCAGATGGCGAGTGGGCCGGCGTGCCGTGTTTGAAGATATGAAAGCCGACCTGCTGGTCCGACGCAGCTCTGGTGAGCCCTTCGACGAGGAGAGGCGCCAGGTACTCAACGTCGTCATCCCCAAACACTCGAATGGTCTCAGTCTTGTCTAAGGCGAGGGTTCCTACTCCTCCTCGTCCATCCTTGAGGATCACGCCGCGTAGAACTCGAGCCATCGTATCCGACGATACTGTCATCGGGTGGGTGGCTTGAAAAGACCGATCGGGAATACGTTCCACATACACTGCGCCGCGTTCGGACTGATGGATTGTGATATCCAGATCAGGCTTGGTCGCACAGGCAGACACGACCAGTGTCATCCCGGTGAGAAGAAGCAGGGCGAGTTGGGGACGATGAGACAACGGCAATTCTCAAAGTGAATAGAAGTCGTGAGTCTAGCATAGTTAGACAGGACGAGGACACTGGTAACATTCTTCAGATGCTGAGAGAGAGTTCTACTTGACAGGAGGACAAGAGACTCCGAATATAGGCCCACATAACGGTATGGGCTGAATATTGGACAACGACGTCCGACGATTCAGCCGGATAGTACGAAGTGTAAGAAAAGGACAATGGCGTCCTGTCGGGATTGACAGAATGACCGGAAGGGCCTTTTCCTCTGCCACAGCATAGCCCTCCGCGGTCGTTCACGCATATCGAACGAGCAGTAGTCACCGGCATGAGCAGGACCATTCCCGTCGCCTGTTACGGGGAGCTTCACGTGAGCGAGTGAACGTCCCGGTCGTAACGTAATGAGTGCGGTGCAGTAACGAGGCGAAAAGGATGAATGACCATCCTGAGTCTAGAGATCCCAGGCCCTATTCTTGGCTGCCGATCCTTCTCGGTGTGCTGACGATCGCCACGCTGAGCATCGGCACAATCGCATTCCGCTACATCGAAACACGCATGGTTGCGACAGCAGGCGAAACCCTGGCCCAGACAGCCGCCGAAGTTTCGGACAAACTGGACCGATTTCTCTTTGAACGGCATGGCGATGTGTTGATGATGGCGAGGACATTCAGCGTGCAGTCATACAATCAGGAATTTCAGTCGGCCTATGTCGCCGAGCTGAGGGCCGCATACCCGGATTACATATGGATCGGCGCCACTGACGAACGAGGAAAGATTATCGTAGCAACCGACCCGGCCACGGTAGGGCGTGATTACAGCGCCGAACCCTGGTTTCAGGCCGTGCGTGACGGGCAAGGGGTCCATATGGGGGACGTGGAGCCATTCGCTGTGATGGGCGGTCCTGACGCCATAGCCGTGACGGCTCCCATCGCCGGACCGCGCGGAGAATTCTTGGGGGTCGTGACAACACGAGTGGGAATTCCTGGACTTGAAGACGTCATGACGAGAACCCTACTGGCATTCCGGCAGCGAGAGGGAATTTGGGGAGCGCTGGAGTATCAGTTCCTGTCTGAAAAGGGAGTGGCTTTCATCGATTCGGATCTTAAGCATAAGGGCCATGTCAATCTCAAACAACTCGGACTCCCGTCGGCGCTGTTACGAGAAGGCACCTTGTCCGGTTACATTGAAGAGGAACATGAACATCGCCATGTGCCTGTTATTACCGGCTATGCCAGGACCCAAGGCCTAGGTGATTATAAGGGCTTACATTGGACGGTGCTGATGCGTATGGATCGGCGCGATGTTCTGACGCCGATTCAGGAAGTCCTCTGGAATCTTGGCTTGGCAGGGAGTGTCGTGGTGGTTCCGACGTTTGCGCTCCTGGTATGGACCGTCACACGCGTGAGAAGGGAATATCGGCGCGCGCAACAGGAGCGCGCGCTCGCCAGGGATGCCGAAGCGTCGCTGCGAAAGAGCGAGGCGCATACGCGGAGTATCGTCGATCTGGCGCTCGATGGCTTCATTGGGATGGATACAGCGGGAATGATCACCGACTGGAACTTCCAAGCCGAAGAGATATTCGGCTGGTCCCGGCAAGAGGCAGTTGGGCGGCCCCTTGCAGCCACCATCATCCCGGCACAACATCGGGACGCCCACGAACAGGGATTGCGTCGTTTCCTTGCAACCGGCGTAGGACCGATGCTGAACACCAGGATCGAGATCACTGGTGTCCATCGTGACGGACGCGAGATTCCGATTGAACTAGCGATTTCGCCGTCCCTGGGACAGGGAGGTATTTACACGTTCAGTGCCTTCGTGCGTGATATTTCGGCACGAAAGCAGACGGAGTGGCAGAGCCGCATGCATGAAGAGGAACTGCAACGACTCAACGAGGCCTTGGACAGGCGTGTGCAGGCCCGCACGCAAGAGTTGGCCGCCGTCAACGATTCATTGGTTGCTGAAGTGACTGAACGGATGCAGACCGCGGCGTCTCTTGAACAGAGCCGGCAGGCCCTGCAAAAGTTGGCGTTTCAGTTGTTACGCGTGCAGGAGGAAGAGCGGCGTCGTATCTCACGTGATCTGCATGACGACATCAATCAACGGCTTGCGTTGCTTGCCATGGATATCGAAGCCGTGGGACGGCAGCTCAATTTCTCCACGGACCATGTGGGCCGGGCTGTCAGAGAAATACAGGAGCGGGTGGTGGAGTTGTCCGATGTGGTGCGGCACCTGGCCTATCAGCTTCATCCATCTATTCTCGATGATCTCGGGCTTCCGATTGCATTGCAGCGGCTTGTGGAAGATTTCACCGCTCGAAGCCATATCCGGGGGAGTTTTGAGCATAAGAATATCCCCGCAGCGGTCCCTCAGGAGATCGCGACCTGTCTCTATCGCATTACCCAGGAAAGTCTCAACAACGTGGTTCGCCATGCAGAGGCGTCTCAAGTCGATGTGGAGTTGACCGGGGCTCAATCGGAGCTGGTGGTGACGATTACGGATAATGGGGTAGGGTTTGATTCCAAACAACTCCGGAACGGATCGCATGGACTGGGGCTGCTCGGCATGAAAGAGCGAGTCGCCTTGGTTCACGGGAACTTACACGTCGTGTCTGCAGTGGGGAAGGGAACGAGGGTGCAGGTGGTGGTGCTCGTTCCAGCGGAGGTCGCATGAGTAAGCCTCGGGTCCTGTTGGGTGACGACCATACCCTGGTGTTGGAAGGATTTCGGAAACTGTTGGAGGATCGGTGCGAGATCGTCGGGGTGGCGGAAGATGGCCGTACACTGCTTCGAAAGGCCTACGAGTTGAAGCCTGACATTGTCACGCTCGATATCTCGATGCCGGAACTTAACGGGGTCGATGCAGCCAGGAAGTTAAAAAAGATTCTGCCTGACACCAGGCTCATCTTTGTGACGATGCACGCGGATCAGGCCTATGTGAATGAAGCCTTCAAGGCCGGCGCTTCCGGCTATTTACTCAAACGGTCCGCTGGGTCAGAATTACTTCAAGCTGTTCAATCGGTCATGGAGGGACAATGTTATGTCACTCCCTTGGTCGCAAAAGGTCTGGTGGAGTCGGCCATCACAAGAAAGATGCCTGCGGTTCTGAGTGACAAACCCTTAACTGGGCGCCAACGAGAAGTGTTGCAACTCGTGGCCGAGGGAAAGACGGTGAAGGAGATTGCGTCGGCCCTCACGCTTTCGCCGAAAACGGTCGAATTTCATAAATCGCAGATTATGACGCTCCTCGATCTTCACACGACGGCGGAGCTTACAAAATACGCCCTTGTCCACGGCCTCCTTGCATCGGACTAGTCCTGCACCTCTCGCCCGAACATCCGCACCCGTAGTAGAAAGGCCCATAAAATAGGGACTGGCTTCCCTAGGGATATTGTTTCATGTTCCTAGGGAGATCCCTAGTGTGTTTGTTCTGCTTCTCGGCGTATAGATACCGGCCATGGATCTGGTGATGGTTCGGTCCCTCTGCTCTCAATCAATCAAGGTGTGGGACGGTGCGCTATACATGGGTGGCAAAGGGCTGGGTGTGCGCACAATGGCGTGCGTCGCGACGATGTCGTCGAGATGAGGAAGCCCAAGATGCGTGAGTACTAGAATCTCAACAGGGCATGGGAGGCTGTGACTTATGAAGATAGATCTAAAGAGACAGTGGAAAATGTGTGTGGTGACCGGGGTCGCCATGGCACTGGTGGCTGGGATGGCATCCACGGTCCCGAGCGCCTACGCCGGTGGCACGATCAAGGTTGACGACGACAAGTATATTTCCATCGGAATGGGCATCCGTCAAAGTTTCAATATGGTAGAAGATGGGTCGGCAAACGGGTCACAGTGGAGCAACGGCTTCGCGATCAACAACGCTCGTATCTATATCAACGGCGGGATCCATAAGTACGTCAAGTTCGCGTTCAACACCGAATGTTTTAACTGTGCGGTTGGGGCAGGTAATGGTAACGGAGGTGCAGGTAATATTTTCGCGTCGAATACTACGATCGGTCTGCTCGATGCGATCGGGCAGTTCGAGTTCACTGAGACAGTGAACTTCTGGGTCGGGCGCACCTTGGTGCCGACCGAGCGAGGTGAACTGAACGGCCCCTTCTACCACGCGGTCTTCGATGGCTTTCGGACACCGTTTAACCAAGCCGACTTCAGTGGGAACATTGGCGCAGGTGGGGCTGGTCTCTATGGCCGTGACAATGGCGTAGTCTTCTTCGGAAAAGTCCATCCGGGTGGCACGCATCTGCAATACGTCGCGTCGGTATTCCAGGGGCTGCGGTCATCGTTAAACACAGGACCTAATCAAAGAGACAGTCTGAAGTACGCCGGACGTCTTACCTGGAACTTGCTGAACGATGAGTCGAATCCTGGTTACTACACCAGCGGTACCTACTATGGGACAGCCGGGGATATTCTCGCGCTGGCGATAGGTGGAGAGTATCAGAATGCAGGCGCTGGTTCGAATGCCAATAAAAGCGCGTTTGGGAGTTTTGTCGGCGATGTTCTATTTGAGAAAGTGCTCGATAACAACAATGGCAAGACCAATGGCGTGTTCACGGCCAACGCTGAATACAAACGGTACTGGGCGCAGGACCTCGCCGCCCAAGGGGGGAGTGCGACTGGGAATGGAGACTGTTTCTGCCTGTTTAGCGGGTCTTCAGTCACCGCGTATGCCTTGTATCTGTTTCCGCAGGAGGTAGGGATCGGGAGATTCCAGCCCTATGGGAGATATACCTTCGTGAACAGTGTGCACACCAGCGCACTCGATGAATTTGAATTTGGCACGAACTACGTCATTAGCGGTCACAATGCACGCATCTCGGCATTCTGGCGGACTGGTAGTCTGGCCCCCGCCGGTGGGCCTACGACGCTCGGCGCCATTGCGGGAGGTCGGCATCAAGATTCTGTCCATCTGGCCTTGCAGTTACAGTATTAAGGCGGTGGGTGGTTGTGATGCGTCGCTGGAGCGGAGCCATCTGATGACGATATGGATGAAGGCTGCGCTACACAAGGTGGCTTGGAAGAATGCTCTAGCGACGTGTGCAACTGTCGATCTGACCTAACATCTATGTGTGAGTGAAAGGAGATAGATTATGGCAACGGATAAACCTAATGAGGTAAACCCGGTTGAACCGGGCGGTACTGCAGAGAGCGAGGCGGGCCCTTCGCGGCGTGAGCTTCTGGTTAAGGGAGGCAAGGTCGTAGCCGGCATTGGGGTTGCCGCCCTGCTCGGCAACTTGGGCAACTGGGCCTTGTCCTATGCGGCGGACAAGGAACCGATCAAGATCGGTATCCTGCATTCGCTCAGTGGCACGATGGCGATCAGCGAAGTGTCGTTGCGGGACACCGTGATGATGGCCGTCGAGGAAATCAACGCGAAGGGTGGGGTGATGGGCCGGATGATCAAGCCGGTCATCGTCGATCCGGCCTCGAATTGGGATCTCTTTGCCGAAAAGGCCAAGCAACTGTTGTTACAGGATAAGGTCTCGGTCACCTTCGGTTGTTGGACCTCGGTCAGCCGCAAATCGGTATTGCCGGTCTTTGAGAAGAACAACGGTCTGCTGTTCTATCCCGTGCAGTACGAGGGAGAAGAATGTTCGCGCAATGTCTTCTACACCGGCGCCGCCCCGAATCAGCAAGCCGTGCCGGCGGTGGATTATCTGATGAGCAAAGAAGGCGGCGGATTCACGAAGTTCTATCTGCTCGGCACCGATTACGTGTATCCCCGCACCACCAATAAAATCCTGCGGGCGATGCTGTTGGCGAAGAAAGTCCCGGCGGACAAGATCATGGAAGAATACACGCCGTTCCACCATCAGGACTACCAAACCATCGTCGGCAAACTGAAGAAATTTGCCGCCGGCGGTGGAGCTGCCGTGATCAGCACGATCAACGGCGACAGCAATGTGCCGTTCTACAAGGAGTTTGCGAACCAAGGGTTGCGGGCCGAAGATGCTCCGATCATGGCCTTCAGCGTGGCGGAAGACGAGCTGCGCGGGATGGACACGTCCGCGCTGGTCGGGCACCTGGCGGCGTGGAATTATTATCAAAGCGTCGATACGCCGCAGAACAAGCAGTTCGTGGCGAATTTCAAGGCCTACTGCAAGAAGAACAACCTGCCAGACGGCGACAAGCGGGTCACAGACGATCCGATCGAAGCCGCCTATTTCGGCGTGTATATCTGGAAGCAAGCCGTCGAGAAGGCCGGAGGAACTGAGGTCGACAAAGTCAGAAAAGCGGTCTATGGCAGCAAGTTCATGGCGCCGGGCGGCGAGATTATGATGGATGCCGCCAATCACCACACCTACAGACCGGTGCTTATCGGTGAGATCCTGGCGGACGGGCAGTTCAAGGTGGTCTCCCGTTCACCGGGGCTGGTGAAACCGGAACCCTGGAGTGAATTTACGAATCCGGACAAGGGCTGCGACTGGGTCGGTCATCAAGGCACCTATCAAAAATAGTCCGTCACGTGAGAGGGAGCGACTGATGCGCCCCCTCTCACGTGAGTGAGAAATGCGGGTGACGGGACGAGCGGTCTACGTTATTCGTGTGTCTTGTTGAGGGGGTACTTCACCATTATGATGATTTCTCTGAGGCATACTGTTGCCACGTTAGGTATCGTGGGACTGTTCCTGTTGTTTGGACCAAGCCGGGCGATCGCGGCGGATGGCCCTGTTACCGCTCCTTCGACTTCTTCTATAGAGCAAGCCCTCACCCAATTGACCAGCGAAGACGAATCCATTCGCGACGCAGCCATTCGCGTGTTGATTTCACAGGGCGATGCCGGCCTGGTTCCTCGACTGGAGGGGATACGCGCCAGTGCAAGCCGGAGCATCCGGCAGGCCATCAAGCCGCTCATGGATCTCCTCAAGAATCGAGCGAAACTCGCCAGCCTCGATAGCGATACCCGTCGGTCGGCGGCGACAGATCTCGGCTCATCCGGTAATCCTTCGGCGATTCCGTGGCTGGATGCCGCCAAGGTGAATGAGTCGAACAAGTGGGTGCGCTATACGATGGAAGAGTCTTCAGCGCTGATCAAACTCGCATCGGACGATCCATCGACCAAACTCGCGGCGGCCGAGAAGCTCGGTGAACTCCGCAGTGGAAATGCGGTGCCGGCCCTGAAAGCGCTGGTCGAGGCCGGCGTCGTCGCTGAGGCGACTGAACAGCAGAAGGTACTGGCGAAAGTTGCCGAGGCCGCGATTGACCGGATTGAAACATGGGGCGATTGGGCGAATGCGATTGAAACGATCTTCCGCGGAATCAGCCTCAGTTCAATCCTCTTGATTATGTCGTTGGGCCTGGCAATTGTGTTCGGTTTGATGGGCGTCATCAATATGGCCCATGGCGAGTTGATGATGGTCGGCGCCTACGCCACGTTTGTCACGCAGCAATGTTTCACGGCCTGGTTTCCGCCAGATGTGTTCGACTGGTATTTTCCCGTGGCATTGCCGGTCGCGTTCCTTGCGGCCGCCGGCTCAGGATTCCTGCTGGAGGCGACGGTCATCCGGTTTCTCTATGGGCGGCCACTCGAAACGATGTTGGCGACTTGGGGCGTGAGCTTGGTTCTCATGCAGGCAGCCAGGGTCTATTTCGGTGACCTCACCGCCGTGGTTGCTCCAGGGCCGCTCAGAGGCGGCGCGCAAGTGTTGGTGGGGGTCTACCTGCCGTATAACCGCATATTCATCATCGCGCTCTCGATCGTTTGCGTGCTGGGGATTTACTTCGCGCTCTTTAAATCGAATCTCGGATTGCGCGTGCGGGCGGTGACGCAAAATCGAAATATGAGTGCCTGTCTCGGCATTCCAACCAGAAAAGTCGACTCCTATACCTTTGCCTTCGGGTCGGGGTTGGCGGGCATCGCGGGCTGGGCCCTCACGATGGTCGGGAACGTCGATCCGGGCCTCGGTCAGAACTATATCGTGGATGCCTTCATGGTGGTGGTCACCGGAGGGGTTGGGAAACTGGCCGGTACGATCGTGGCCTCGTTGGGAATCGGCGGGTTGAACAAACTGATCGAGCCGGGGTTAGGCGCTGTGTACGGCAAGGTTTTCATCCTCGTGATGGTGATTTTGTTCTTGCAGTGGCGGCCGTCCGGACTGTTTGCGATGAAGGGGCGAGATGCCGATTGAGAATAGGGAATACGATGAGTGACGGAACAACAGACACGAATCGCAGTGGAGGTTTAGGCTTCGCGGTCGTAGGCGCCATTTTGCTCGTGGTCATGCCGCTCTTGAACCTCTTGCCGCCGGAAGATTCCTGGTTTCACCTCTCCGATTTCAGTCTGAACCGGTTCGGGAAATTCCTCGCTTTTGCGATTCTGGCTCTCGGGCTCGATCTCATCTGGGGCTACACCGGCATCTTGAGCTTGGGGCAAGGGGTATTTTTCGGATTAGGCGCCTATTGCATGGGCATGCACATGATGCTCACGATCGGAAAAGAGAGCGTCTATGGCAGCGATATGCCGGACTTCATGGTCTGGAACCAGGTGAAAGAGCTGCCGTTCTTCTGGAAGCCGTTCTATAGTTTTCCAGCTGCGGTCATTGGAGCACTCCTAGTGCCGATGGCATTTGCGTTAGTGTTCGGATTTTTCGCTTTCCGAAGCCGCATCAAAGGCGTCTATTTTGCGATCATCACGCAGGCGCTGGCTCTCGCTGCCTGGCTGGTCTTCAACCGGAACGATACAAATCTCGGCGGCACGAACGGATTGACCGATTTTAAGCAGGTGCTTGGGTATCGGCTCTCCGAACCCGGTACGCAGCGGGCGTTGTATGTTATTACCGTGCTCTGTCTCGGCGCGACGTATCTCTTATGCCGGTGGATCATTCGTTCACGGGCCGGACGGGTGCTGGTCGCTGTGCGGGACAGCGAGAAGCGCGTGGTCTTTTCCGGGTATACCCCGGCCAACTACAAGCTGTTCGTCTTTGTCGTATCTGCGGGCTTGGCTGGATTAGCAGGGTTGCTGTATGCCCCTCAGGTCGGCATCATCACACCGGCGCAGATCGGGGTTCTGCCGTCGCTTGAAATGGTCATTTGGGTGGCGGTGGGTGGCCGCGGTAGTCTGGCGGGGGCTGTATTGGGGGCTGTGAGCGTGAATTACGGCCGTAGCGTGCTCACGAATTATTTTCCTGAACTCTGGCCCTTCATCCTCGGCGGACTCTTCGTGCTGGTGGTGCTGTTGTTTCCAGATGGGATGGTCGGCATGATTCGAAAAGGGAAAAGCCTCCTGACACAACGGAAAGCCGCTGAGGAAAAACCGGCTGTGCCGGATCGGAAAGTGGCCGTATCGGAGGGGAAGCGCTGAGATGGCCGAGCCAAGTTCCTTTCAAAATTCCATCATCTATCTCGATGGCGTGACCGTCGATTACGATGGTTTCAAGGCGTTGAACCACTTGACCTTCATGGTCGACTACAAGGAATTGCGCGTCGTCATCGGGCCGAACGGGGCGGGAAAGACGACGCTGTTGGATGTGATATGCGGGAAGACGAAACCGGCTGCCGGCCGTGTCGTCTTTGGCCAAGACAAGGAACTGACCGGGAAACATGCGGATGAAATCGTGAAGCTCGGTATCGGGCGAAAGTTCCAAGCGCCGTCCATCTATGGAAATCTGACCGTCTGGGAAAACCTCGACTTGTCGTTGAAACGGAGCAGCAAAGGCGTCTTTCCGACGTTGTTCGGGAAGTCGACGGCGGAGGAACGGGCAAGGATCGAGAGAAATCTCGAAACGATCGGCCTGAAAGATTATGCGCATACCAGAGCCGGGTCGCTGTCGCACGGTCAGAAGCAGTGGCTCGAAATCGGCATGGTGATTTTGCAAGATCCTTCGTTGCTCCTCGTCGACGAGCCGGTCGCGGGGATGACGGACAAGGAAACGGAGCAGACGGGGCAATTGCTCCAATCGTTGGCGGAGAAGCACGCGATCATCGTCATCGAGCACGACATGGAGTTTGTCCGGCAAATCGCCCGCATTGTGACGGTGTTGCACGAAGGCACCGTGATTTGCGAAGGCACCGTCGAGAAGGTGCAGGCAGACGATCGGGTACGAGAAATATACTTGGGCCGCCAAAAAGTGGCTCACTAGCAGGATGCTGAAAAAGCCCGTCAGCGGCGTTCTCCCCTTGAACGCTTCCTCAACGTACCCCAGAGGGTACGCCTCCGGTGCGTTCGGCGGCTGCGGCCTTGCTGACGGCCTTTTTGAGCATCCTGCGAGTTGTAAGCGCAGACCATCAGATTCTAAGGTTGTATAAATTTCGCTATGCTGCAGCTTGATAAAATCAACGCCTACTACGGGGAAAGTCACATTCTTCGGGATGTGTCCTTTACCATCGACTCGGGTGAGGTGGTGTGTCTCATGGGTCGGAACGGTGTCGGTAAGACGACCACGCTGAAAGTATTGACCGGCCTCCTGCCTGCGAGATCTGGGCGGATGATGTTCGATGGGAAGGATGTCACAAAGGCGCCGACCGATCAGAGAGCGCGCAGCGGGTTGGCTTGCGTGCCGCAGGGCCGGGAGATTCTTCCTCACTTGACGGTACGGGAGAATTTGTTGCTCGGATTTTGGGCAAGGTCCGACAAACCGAACGGGACGGTCGAGAAGACCGCGTTCGACGAAGTCTACCATCTCTTTCCCAAGCTCACACAAATTCTCAATCGCCCGGGCGGTGTCTTGAGCGGCGGCGAGCAGCAGCAGTTGGCGATCGGCCGCGCAATCCTGTCGAATCCCAAACTGCTCTTGCTCGATGAGCCGACTGAAGGTATTCAACCTTCGATCGTAGACCAAATTGAAGACGTGATCATCGGATTCAAACAGCAGCGCCGGTTCGCCATCTTGTTGGTCGAGCAGGGGCTTCACTTTGCCGCCCGTTTGGCGGAGAAGTATGTGGTGATGGCCAAAGGGGCGGTGGTGGTGGCGGGAAAAAGTACTGAGTTGACCGCGGAGCAGGTGAAACAGTATTTGACGGTGTGATTTGAGGCCAGGAGACAGGAGCGTTCTCCTGCTCGCGCAACGCGCGGCCTCAGAAGGCCCTCGTTGAACGCGCGCATTAGAGAACACTCCTGTCCCCTGGCCCCACAGTCTCTCACCCACCGTCGGGGAGGAACAAAAGGAGAGGAGGGGGTGCTCAGGATGACTTCTTTGCTCGCAGAACGCGCACGATCAGAATGTGCTCGTTCGATGCGCGCAGTTGAAGTCACCCCGACCACCCCGTTACTATTCTGGGCTTCCATTGAGTCGAGGAGCGAGGTTATGTTCCGAGCCATTGACCATTATCCATTGACCTTTGGCAATTGACGAGGCCTGGCCATGCATCTGACACCGAGAGAACAAGAGAAGCTTCTGATCTATGTCGCGGGGAATTTGGCCAAGGAACGGAGGGCGCGTGGATTGAAATTGAATCATCCGGAAGCAGTCGCATTTATCACAGCGGCGATTCTGGAAGGTATCCGCGATGGACGCTCCGTATCCGACCTCATGAGCTATGGCGCCACCCTCCTCAAGAAGAAGGATGTCATGCCGGGCATTGCGGAGATGATTCCCGAATTGCAAGTCGAGGGCACATTCCCGGATGGAACGAAACTTGTGACAGTTCATGAACCGATTCGATAGCAGGAGGCTGAAAAAGTCCGCCAGCAGCGTTCTCGCATCGTTCAGATCCTCAACGTAGCCCAGAGGGTACGCTTCCGGTCTTCACTCGCTGCGGCCTTGCTGGACGGCCTTTTTGAGCATCCTGCATGATGTACGACTGTTTTTCCTGACGTGCAGATCAGCGGCATTCTGGCAAGTCCACGGAGTTTTTCCGTAGCCTGATTAGGTGAATCGATGAAAAAGAAGACCAATACTAAGAAAAAAGTGACGAAGCAGAGGGCCAAGACTCGTGATGTGCAGAAGGATTCAGTTCAGTCTGCCTCTGTTATTCCTGGTGAAATTATCCTCGGTGAAGGCGACATTGTGGTGTTCAATGGTCGTCAGACGGTTGAGTGTATCGTCGCCAATACTGGCGATCGGCCGATTCAGGTCGGGTCGCATTGTCATTTCTTCGAGGCAAATCGTGCGTTGCGGTTCGACCGTGAGAAGGCCTATGGATTCCGGTTGCAAGTTCCGGCTGGAACGGCGGTACGGTTCGAGCCAGGCGAGGACAAGCGGGTGACGCTGGTTTCGATAGGAGGCAATCGGGTGGCCTATGGGATCAATGGATTGGTGAATGGCCGGTTGGATGACCCCAGTGTGAAAGCCAAGGCCATAACCGCAGCCCGCGATCAAGGGTTCATTCAGAAGAAAAATTAAGCTGAGCACGATCTGAAAAGAAAGGGAAAGGCTGTTCAAAACGTTGCTCAGCAAGGCCGCAGCCGCCGAACGCACCGGAGGCGTACCCTCAGGGGTACGTTGAGGATGCGTTCAAGGCGAGAACGAAGCTGGGCGGCGTTTTCAACAGCCGGCAAGCCATGAAGATTCCTCGGCGACAATATAACGACCTCTACGGACCGACGGCAGGGGATCGTATTCGCCTGGCCGATACGGAGTTGTTGATCGAGATCACACGCGATCTGACAGTGCCTGGCGAAGAAGCTAAGTTCGGCGGTGGCAAGGTCATCCGAGACGGCATGGGCCAGTCGCCTGCGGCCACCCGTGCACGAGGTGCGCTCGATCTTGTGATTACCAACGCGATCATTGTCGATTGGTGGGGGATCGTGAAGGCGGATATCGGCATCCGGGATAGCCGTATTGTCGGCATCGGCAAGGCCGGCAATCCCGATATGATGGAAGGCGTGACGAAGGGGATGGAGATCGGGGCTTGCACCGAAGTGCTTTCCGCTGAAGGCAAGATTGTGACGGCCGGTGGAATCGATACGCACATTCATTTCATCTGTCCGCAGATTATTTATGAGGCGTTGGCGAACGGGCTCACGACGTTGATCGGTGGCGGCACCGGTCCGGCAACTGGGACGAATGCGACGACCTGTACTCCCGGTGCCTGGAATATTCATCGTATGTTGGAAGCCGCGGAAGGATTCCCGATTAATCTCGGCTTTCTTGGGAAAGGCAATTCGTCGCTGCCGGATGGTTTGCGCGAGCAAGTCGAAGCCGGGGCGATCGGACTCAAGTTGCACGAAGACTGGGGCACCACGCCGGCGGCGATTTCGACCTGCCTCGATGTCGCAGAAGAATTCGATATTCAGGTTGCGATCCACACCGATACGATAAACGAAGCCGGCTTTGTCGAAGATACGATTCAGGCATTCAAAGGGAGGACGATTCACTCATTCCACACGGAAGGCGCCGGTGGCGGCCATGCTCCGGACATCATTAAGGTCTGTGGTGAGGCCAATGTCTTGCCCTCGTCCACGAATCCGACGATGCCGTTTACGGTGAATACGATGGACGAGCATCTCGACATGCTGATGGTCTGCCACCATTTGAATCCGCGTGTGCCGGAGGATATCGCATTTGCGGAATCGCGCATCCGGCGGGAAACGATTGCTGCTGAAGATATCCTGCACGATATGGGGGCAATTAGTATTATGTCGTCGGACTCGCAGGCGATGGGGCGTGTGGGTGAAGTCATTATTCGCACCTGGCAGACGGCGCACAAGATGAAAGTGCAGCGAGGACATCTCTCTCAAACGGCGGCCGATAAGCTGGCCGGTTCCGACGATAACTTTCGAGTACGGCGGTATATCTCGAAGTACACCATCAATCCGGCGATTGCGCACGGTATCGGGCATGAAGTCGGCTCAGTCGAAGTCGGCAAGTTGGCGGATCTTGTGCTGTGGAAGCCGGCATTCTTTGGTGTGAAGCCTGAAATCGTGTTGAAGGGCGGGTTCCCCATGTCCGCTGCCATGGGGGATCCCAATGCGTCCATCCCCACACCGCAGCCGGTCCTCACCAGGCCCATGTTCGGGAGCTTTGGCCGCGCCCTGTTTTCCACCAGCCTGACCTTTCTTTCCAAGGCCGCAATCGACCACGAAGTGCACAAGTCGCTCGGCCTGCAGAAGCGTGTGGCGGCGGTGAAGCAATGTCGCAGCATCGGCAAGCGCGACATGAAGCTGAACGATGCGTTACCGCACATCGAGGTAGACCCAGAAACCTATGTCGTGAAGGCTGACGGGCAAATTCTCACATGCGATCCAATGGCGGTGCTCCCAATGGCCCAACGCTACTTCTTATTTTGACGGCTGCTGAAAACGCCGCCCAGCGTCGTTCTCGCCTAGAACGCATCCTCAACGTACCCCAGAGGGTACGCTTCCGGTGCGTTCGTCGGCTTGGCCTTGCTGGACAACGTTTTGAGCAGCCTCGCGGCTAGGGAGAATCTATGAGAAAAGCTAACCGATTGATGCAATGAATACTTTATCGCTTCTGAACGGTCTCCGATTCGTCGATAGTTTCTTTCCGTCAGGCGGATATGCTTTTTCATCGGGGCTCGAGGCGGCGGTGCAGGGTGGTGCGGTTCGGAATGCGGAAGAGTTGTCGCGTTATGTGGTGGAGTTGCTCACGATTGGAATAGGGGAGCGCGAAGCAGTGGCAGTAGGATTGGCGCATGATGCGTATGTTTCCGGCTCTTTGGAAATTGCCTTCAAGGTGGACCGAGAGCTGGAGGCGATGAAGCTGGGCCGCGAATCACGGACAGCCAGCCGGCAGATGGGACGCCAGGTGATGAGGCTGGCTGCTGATCAACTTGCCAGGCAGCCACTAATCGAAGACTATCTTGCGGCGGTTGAGGCGGAGGAGACGCTGGGACATCTGGCCGTGAGTCTCGGTCTCACGTTGGCAGCCGCCGGTTGGTCGAAGGAAGATTGCATTGCCGCGTTTCTTTACCAAGCCGCGACAGGGTTTGTGGCAGCGGCGATGAAGTTGTTGCCAATTGGGCAGCGTGAGGGACAGAAGCTCTTGGAGAGTTGGCTCGATGTGATTGAACGAGTCAGTCGCAACGCGTCGCATCAACAAGTGTTGCAGTCTTGGTCACCGATCCAGGATATTTATGCCATGAGGCATAGTCGTTTGGAGTCGAGGTTGTTTCGGTCTTAAGAGCATTATGCATCGAGCCGATGAACATTTCTCAGGTAACGGCCGTGTCACCGCGGCGCGGGCTGGTCATATTCCTGTGATCGGTGTCGGTGGGCCGGTGGGGTCTGGAAAGACCGCACTGGTCGAAGCGCTCTGTCTGCGTCTGCGCGATCGTGTGAGTTTGGCGGTGGTGACCAATGACATCTTCACCAAAGAGGATGCCGAGTTTCTCACGCGCCGGGGCGCGCTCCCTCAAGATCGCATTCTCGGTGTCGAAACCGGAGGCTGTCCCCATACGGCGATCCGTGAAGACGCCTCACACAATCAGGAAGCGTTGGACGATTTGCTCAAGCGCCATCCCGACGTCGAATTGATGTTCGTCGAGAGCGGCGGTGACAATTTAGCCGCGACATTCAGCCCTGAACTTGCGGACAAAGTGATCTACGTGATCGATGTAGCAGCCGGCGATAAAATTCCACGCAAAGGTGGTCCTGGGATCACCCGCTCTGACTTGCTGGTGATCAACAAGATCGATCTCGCGCCGCATGTCGGAGCCGATTTGTCCGTCATGGATCGGGACAGCAAGCGAATGAGAGGTGACTTGCCCTACCTCTTTACGAACCTCAAAACAGGACAGGGCCTCGATCAGGTGAGCGCGTGGGTTGAGCAGCTTTTGCCGCAGCATGCGCGTCGCCCTTAGCAGGATGCTGAAAAAGGCCGCCAGCGGCGTTCTCACCTCGAAAGCCTCCTCAACGTACCCCAAAGGGTACGCCTCCGGGGCTTTCTTCGGCTGCGGCCTTGCTGGACGACCTTTTTGAGCATCCTGCCATATAGTTGTTCCGCCGTCTGCAAAAAGAAAGGTCGTTCGTGAAGCTTCAGGCGGACGGTTCTTCTGTACTCGACGGCGTTGGCCGGCGAGGAGCCTTGGCGTATGAGTTCGAGCGAGAGGGCTCACGCACCGCCCTCACTCGTTCATCTTGCACGACTCCTTGGCATCACTTTCCCCCTTCGTATCTCGACGACAGCGGATGCGCCTTTACCTGGCTTGTGAACCCATCCGGTGGCTTGGTCGGTGGCGATCATCTGTCGGTCGAGGCGCAGCTTCATGCCAGGACGCATGTGTTCATGACGAGTCCCTCTGCCAATCGTGTCTACCGAAGCCTGTCTGAGCCGGTACTACAAGAAATTCGTCTTTCAGTCGGTGCTGATGCTCGATTGGAATGGGTCCCTGAGATCACGATCCCATTTGCCGGTTCTCGGTTTCGCCAATCGATCCATGTCGATCTTGCGCCAGGTGCGACGGTAGTCCTGTGGGATGCCATGGCCTCTGGTCGGGTTGCCAGGCACGAGCGCTGGGCGTTTGCCTCGCTTGAAAATGAGATCTGCATCAGTGGGTCTCTAGGGAAGTCGGTTGCTGAACGGTACCGGCTGGTCCCCGGCCTATTGCCTGAATCGGTACGCTTCGTCGAGAGCTGGGACTATGTGGCGTCGCTCTTCATCATTGGCGATGCGGTCGAGACCGAGGTTTGGGAACGTCTCGACGAAGTGCTCGCGACTATTCTGGAGCAGCGCCCCGGCTTGGTATTGGGAGCGGTCTCCACTCCTGCCCTGTCTGGTTTGGTGGTTAAATTGGTCGCTCGATCTGCGCCGGATCTCACGGCGGTGCAGGAGGCCATGTGGACGGCGATAAGGAAAGAGCTGTGGGGTCTTCCGGCCCCGAATCTGCGGAAGTATTGAATAGGCTGAAGGGGTTTAGGCTGAAGGTTCGGACCCTGAACTACGGTTCGCGAACTCCGGACTTTCTTCAAGCCTTCAGCCTGAACCCCTTCAGCCTTCAGCCCAGGCTTTATGGTATAACGCCCTATGCGTACCTTTCGTATCGCCATGGTGCAGATGAATTCGACGGTCGGAGATCTGGATGGGAATGTCCTCCGGATCACGGCCTGGCTGCGCGAGGCGAAGAAGGCGAAGGCTGACTTAGTCGCATTCCCAGAGCTGGCCATCACCGGCTATCCGCCAGAAGATCTTTTGCTCAAGCCACGGTTTATCGCAGACAACCGCCGTGCCCTTCAGGAAGTCGTCCGTCACTGTCGTGGCATTGCAGCAGTCGTGGGGTACATCAGCCAAAGCGATGGCGTCGACCTCAAGCCCGCTCGCTCATCGGTGGTGCAGGCTGGTGTACATGAACTCTACAATGCGGCGGCGATCATTGCCGATCAGAAACTGATCACGACCTATTGTAAGTGGTATTTGCCGAACTACGGCGTGTTCGACGAGAGCCGCTATTTTCATCCAGGTAAGCGGCTGCCGCTTATTCGCCTGCGCGGCACGGTAGTCGGGGTCAATATTTGCGAGGATATCTGGCTGCCGGACGGTCCGACCGGTTTCCAGGCAGCGGCAGGCACCGAAGTCATCGTGAATATCAATGCTTCGCCGTTTCATCTGGGGAAAAGCCGGGTCCGTGAGCAGATGCTGGCGACCCGCGCGCGGGAACATGGAGTGATGTTGACGTACACCAACGCGGTCGGCGCTCAGGATGAATTGGTATTCGATGGGAATAGCGTGATTCTCGATCACCAGGGTGAGGTCATCGCACGGGGAAAAGCTTTTGAAGAAGACGTGATCGTCGCCGATCTTAATATGGAGGCTGTTGCGCGAGCGAGACGAACCGGGCGGAAAAAGACCTTGCCGAAGCGTATAGCGGCTGTGGTGGAGCTGTATGCCGCCTCGCTCCCATCTGTCCGCAACGCTGGATCGCGCGTGGTTGGGGCTGTTGCTGCCACCGTAGATCCATTGGAGGAAGTGTATCGGGCGCTCACCTTGGGGGTGCGCGATTATGTGAAGAAAAATGGATTTACGCGCGCCGTGATCGGCCTGAGCGGCGGAGTAGACTCGGCGCTGACCGCTGTGCTCGCCGTCGATGCGCTCGGTTCTGAAAACGTGTGGGGCCTGTTCATGCCGTCGCTCTATACGTCGCAAGATAGTCACGACGATGTTGCCGAATTGGGGGCACGGCTTGCGATCTCCGTGCATACGATTCCCATTACGGAGTTGTTCAACACCTATCGGCGCGACCTCGCGGCCACGTTCGAGGGGCGTGCACCCGATACGACGGAAGAGAATCTCCAAGCCCGCATCCGGGGCAATCTCCTCATGGCTTTCTCCAATAAGTTCGGCCACCTGGTGCTCACGACGGGAAATAAGAGCGAAATGAGTGTGGGGTATGCCACGTTGTATGGGGACATGGCCGGCGGTTTCGCCGTGATCAAAGATGTACCCAAGACGATGGTGTATGACTTGGCGAGGCTCCGCAACTTCCGCGGCACAACCCCGGTGATTCCCAAACGGACGTTAGATCGGCCACCGACTGCTGAACTGAGGCCAAACCAAAAGGATGAAGATTCGTTGCCCCCGTACGAGATCCTTGATCCTATTCTCCAAGCCTATGTGGAAGAAGACCGGTCTCTCGATGAAATCATCGAGGCAGGATTCGACCGTGCGATGGTGGCGCGTGTGATGACGATGGTGGATGGCAGCGAGTATAAGCGCCGGCAGGCGCCGATCGGGATCAAGATTACGCATCGAGCTTTGGGGAAGGATCGGCGGATGCCGATTACGAACGGCTATCGAAATTCATAGCATGATGCTGAAAAAGGCTCTCAACTTCGTTCTCGGTTCGTCACAATCCTCAACGTACCCCTGAGGGTACGCCTCCGGTTATGACTCACCCGCGGCTTCGTTGGATGGCCTTTTTGAGCATCCTGCTGGGAAAGGCTGAAGGCGCGGGAAGCTGAAGCGTTTGAAACGTCGGACTCCGAATCAAGGCTTTCGACCTTCAGCCTCGGATTTCAGCCTTCATTTTTTTTGTGATGGTAGTTTTCGCTTCGGGCTGTCGGGTTTGGTGGGCTGGTTGCCGAGTTGTTGTTGAACGGATTGCAGTTCTTTTCTCAGCGTTTCCACTTCCTGAGCCAGAGCCTCTGTGGTATGAGCCGAAGTTCCGGATGAACCGGCTCCGGTTAGGGACTCGTGAACCGGTGTAGTTCGTCCGGCTTGAGGCGTCGCCTGATCCGAAGCGGTTGCGGTTGCTGGCGCCTGTTGCAGCAGCTGATAATCGATGGCAAGAAATCTATCGGTTGGCTTTTCCCCAGTCGGTGTGTCGAAGGGATCAGACCGTTGGGCGGCGCGCGGTGTGAACAAAAGGATTCGGTTCAGGAGGCCTGAATAGTCGAGGGGGCGTGATCGATTTGCCATGTCGCCGATATTCAGGTTTGTACGCGTCGGCGAATATCGATATTGGGAAAGAATCACGTACAGCTGCCGGCCATACGCGTAGAAGGATCCCGTGGTGGTTTCCGTGGTTGAAGATTCGAGGAAGGAACCTTTGTGTGTGGTCTCGACACGATAGCCGATACGCTGATCCGGCGTTGCCGTACGTAACCCTTCTGCCAGTAACGGAGCGAGAAACTGGATGTGATCGTCCGAGAATACGGGAGTAGGCGCCGACGTGCCTCCGAGTATTTTCTGAAGACCACGTTCCTGATCTTGGACCTCTATGCCCTTCAAAATCTGTGCAAGAAGGATAGGGTCCAGCGTGATCGGATGTGTGGCCTGAACCGACTGATCGGGCATGGTCTGAAGAGACACGGTCCCGCGCGGATCCTCAAACAGAACCCTGGCATTCCGGTCGGTCGCACTGCAGGCAGTGCCGAGAAGACAGAGGAGGGCGAATGCCGCTGCAGTGACGCGAGATCGTTGTCGTGCCCAAGCCGGTGGTACGAAAGCCATAGGTGGCAGCGAATCTAGCACAGACGATCAGTCATTGCCAGGTGGATGACAACGTGCGACAGGGTTAACTTTCGCTCGCAAGGATAGTTGGGTGGTCGTATTGAACAAGAGCTTCCTCTTATCTATCCTCAACCTCGCTCATCGTCCGCCTCACACCCTGCTCACCGCTCCAGGCCGCTTCCCGTGGGGAACTCGGATCTAGCTCCGCATCAGCGCCGACACGTCGCTGTGCGAGGTGGCCTTGAGGCCCTCCTTGCCGATCGTCGTTACGCTGCCGCCTGTAAGCGTGTATTCGCCATTGAACAGGTGAAAACGCTCATTCACCGTGTGGTCCATGTAGCGCACCGCGCTGTAGTCGATCGTCAGCTTCTTGCCGGGCGGGAGCTTGTCCAGCTGGTCACGCATCGAGACGAAATTGATGAAGCCATGCGAGCCATTGAGCTTGAGGGCTACGGTGTCGCCTCTCTCTTCCACTGTCGCGCCGGCTTTCAGCGAGCGGACGCCGCGGACCGCGTTGGTCACGACCGCAATCACAAACCCGATAATCACGCCCCAGAGCAGGTCCTCCACCACCACGATAATGGTCGTGGTAATCATGTAAATCACTTCCTCCTTGCCGATATGCGCGGCATGGAAGAACTCTTTCGGATGCGCCAGGCGGAAGCCGATGAACACCAGCATTCCGGCCAGTGCCGCCAGCGGAATCATGTTGAGGATACCAGGGATGAGCGCCACGGCCAGCAGCAGGAAGAGCCCGTGAAAGAAGTTGGACCAGCGGGTACGGGCGCCGTTCATGATGTTCGCTGAGCTACGAACCACTTCCGCGATCATCGGCAGGCCGCCGATAAACGAGGACAGCGTATTGGCTGCGCCCTTGCTGAGCAGCTCCCTGTTCATGTTGGAACGACGTTTCCACGGGTCCATCTGGTCCATGGCAGCGGCGGTCAACAGTGACTCTAGGCTGGCAACCAGCGTATACGTAAAGACGAATTTCCAGAACACGCCGGTGCCGACCATGCCCCAGTCAGGGCCCTGGAAGGACCCCATGAAATCAAGCGGCACCTTGACCAGAAATTGCGGGCCGATGTCGAGCATTTTTGCCAAAGGCACGGTGACCAAGATGACCGCCATCGGCGCCGGCATGAACTTGCCGATTTTGCCAAGATAGGGCCAGACGATCATGATTCCCAAGCTCAGCGCGCCGATCAGGGCCACGCTGGGCACCATGTTGGCGAAGCTGGAGGGGATCGCCATAATCGTGGGAATCATCTTGCCGGAGAAGGTGACGCCTAGCAGCGAATGTATCTGCTTGGACATGATGATGATGCCGATCCCAGCCAACATGCCGTGCACCACGCTCAACGGAAACATGTTAGTGAGCTTGCCCATCTTGGCCAACCCCATGAGAATCTGGACACCACCGCAGATTACACCGACGGCCAGCGCGTATCGGAAGCCTGCCGCGACATCCACCGTGCCGTCCGGCATGATGCCCAGCTCTTGCACCGCGCCATACACAATGGCGATCAGGCCGGCTGCCGCGCCGTTAATGGTGACGAAGGAGCCTCCCAGCAGAGAGCCCAGTATGCCGCCGAGGAAGCCGGTAATCACACCGGCAATGGGTGGCGCGCCAGAAGCAATGGCGATGCCCAGACTCAAAGGCAGGGCGATGAGGAACAGAATAAAACCGGACATCACGTCGGTTTTGGCGTTTTGTTTGAGTCCCGGAAGATAGTCTAGAGGAACAGGACCGGCATCCTGGACTTTCGCTGCAGGCTTTTCTGATGACATAATAGTTCCTTCTACGTTATTGCACTAAGGTAGACGTTGCTAGGCATATTGCTCATGGCATTTTTAGGTGGTGGCGGCGACCCGATCAGGCAGGTCAGTGACAAACGTCACCTGCTCGCCCTGACTGAATGGGTGTGAGAAGCATCTGTACGCTTGAAATTTTGAGCATCGACCAAAGAATCGGTGTCACCATACCTGAAGCACCGACCGTACACATGCCCATCGAGTACGAGCCATAATAATCCCAGCCGATGCTGGGAAACAAGAAGCCTGCTATACCCAGCCAGTTTTCTTTTAATCCGGCCAGGCCGGTTATTGCTCAACATTCAGGTCCCTGGCCCGATGTAGAACATCAGCCTTATTCGACATACGTTGACAATACCGCCCGTCCTCTTCTGATACGTCCTCTTATCCGATGACCAGGACGGGGACGGCGACGCGGTGGAGGACTTTCTGCGCGACGCTCCCGTAGATGAACCGGGCCACGCTCTGAAAGCCATGGGATCCCACAATCACGAGGTCCTGCTGGGCCGATTCCCTGACGATGACCTCAGGCGGATCACCACTGGAAACTTGGCCATGTGCCTTGTAGCACCCGCCTGCAGGAGCGTGGGCAGGTGTAGCGCTGAGCTTTGCCGCGACGTTATCTACAAGTTTTTGTCCCCAGCTCACCGAACCCTCATGCAAATTCTCATGAAATCGATCATGATGGGCCAATGAGCTATCGTTGCGATACGCATTGAGCGTCGGCACCACATGCAGCACGGTCATCTCGACCGGGTCGTGAAAGGGGTTGGCCAAGAGCCAGCGCTGGATTTGTGCCGCGTCGTCAATCCCATTAATAGCGACCAGCACGCGACGGATCTGTTCCGGCATGTGTTTGACGACCAGCGTCGAGCAGGGGGCATAGCTTGCGATCCGGTGGGAGACACTGCCGACTGTGAACTCTCTCTCTTCGCTACTGAGCTCGCGCGCGCCGGTGACGATCAAGTCAGCCGCCTCCATCTGCGCGGTGTTGATGATCACGCGCGCCGCGTTCCCCAGCTCGCACACTTGCTTGACCACGAGGTTCAATTCAGACGGGACGGATTTCGCCGCTTGCTCCAGGAGTTTGTACCCGGAGTCCAGCAGGGGACGCAGCTCTTCCGGAACCATTCCTTGACCTGTAGGCCCCATAGCCGGATACCGCGCAAGCCCGTGATCGACCGCATGCACCAGCGTGATCTCAGCCGGGGTGTAGAGTCGAGTCACCGCATGCACCAGCTTGAATGTCGGATCGGATCGATCGACTGCCACGACCACACGCATACGCTTCTCCTTTCTCAGTCGCCGTTGTTTGTCAAGGTCGAAGGAGCCTGTACCGCCTTCCTGAAACGCTTGGATGCTGCACCGACCCGGCGTATGACGAGACGCGCGTGGACGGTCATGGCGCGGTGAACACTGCCAGGATCCGGAGCGGCTGCGCTTGCGCGAGGTTCTGGACCAGAGAGACGACACTCGCGTGTGTCGGACTCAGCAGGATGTCTGGGTAGAGTCCAATGGCAAGCACGACGACAGCCATCGGTATGACGGCCACCATCTCGCGGCGAGTCAGGTCCGGTAAGGTGGACACGTAGGGGGTCACGGGCCCCAGCACCATACGCTGAAACATCCAGAGCATGTACACAGCGCCTACCACGATCCCGATAAGCGCGAGCAGGACGAGGAGGTAGCTGTGATAGGAGGTGCCAACCAGGATCATGAACTCCCCGATGAAACTGCCCGTCCCCGGTAAGCCGATGGATGCCATGACGAAGATGGTCAGGAGCGCCGCGAACCTCGGCATCACCTGTTGCAGCCCCCCATAGGCGTTCATCATCGGATTATGCGTGCGGTCATACAACATTCCGGCCGCGAGGAATAGGGTTCCCAAGGTCATACCGTGACTGACCATCTGAAAAACGGCCCCCTGGATCGATTCCTGGTTCAACCCAAAGATTCCCAGGGTGATGAACCCCATATGCGCGACGGAGGAATAGGCGATGAATCGCTTGATTGCGCTTTGCGCGATGGCCAAAACTCCGCCGTAGAGAATGGCCAGGACGGAGAGCCACATGATGAACGGGGCGAATGCCGCCGAAGCTTCGGGAAATATGGAGAGACAGAACCGAATAAGCCCGTAGGCCCCCATCTTCAGCAGGAGCCCGGACAGAATGACGTGACCCACAGCCGGCGCTTCTCCATGCGCGTCGGCGATCCAGCCATGAACGGGGATCATGGGTACCTTGATGGCAAACCCCAGGAACAACGCCAAGAAGATCCAGAACTGGACCTTCGGCGCATACTCCACCTGCATCAGCGCCACCAGGTCGTACGTATGCCCTCCCGCGCTGTGCAGCTCCGCAATCCCAAGACCCAGCAGCAGGCCCCCAGCCACGTTGAACAAGAGGAATTTGATCGCCGCGTGAACCCGCTTGGCCCCCCCCCAGAACGCGATCATGAAATACATGGGAATCATCGCGATTTCCCAGAAGAGTAAAAAGAGGAAGGCGTCCAGGGCGGTGAACGCGCCTGTCACGGCCACTTCCACCAAGAGGAGGAGCATCATGAAGGCCTTTGGGTTATCGATTCTCCAAGAGACCAGAACGCACAATGGAATGATAAATGTCGTGAGCAGGACCAGCGGCAAGCTGATACCGTCCACACCCACCGCGTATTGGGCGCCAAAGGGCAGTATCCCCTCCACGCGGTCCACGAATTGTGGCCCGCTGACCCTGTAGTCAAAGTTCGCCCACAGCCCCGCTGCGAGCCCAAGCGCGATCAAGGTAATGCCGAGGGTTGTCCAGCGAATGATCGTCGCATGGCGGAGGAGCCCCACGATGACCAGCCCGATGATGGGGGTCAGCACAATCCAATTGACCAGATGGGGGATTCCGAACAAGCTCGCAAGATTTTCCATGTTCACCCTAAGAAGAAAAACTCAATTTCATCGGCCACAATCAGCAGGAGCATGGAAAGCACTAGAAGCATCAGAAGAACATACGCCACCAGAGGTTCACTGGTCTTTTTGAGGGCAAGGACTTTCGTGAGTCCCGTTGATATTCCGAGCGATGCGGCGACAAGCCCGTTGGCAGGCGGATCGATGAACCGCACATCCACGTTTCGCCAGAGCCACGAAGCGAATCGTAGGTACGGGCGGATGATCGCGGCCTCGTAGACTTGATCGAAGTACCCTTGATTCAAAAAGAACAGGTAGAGCGTTTTTTTGCGCTCTGACCACCATGCCGAGGGATGGGCCGGAAAGATATGGAAATAGAACGCCGTGGCCCAGCCGGCTATCGCGACGCCGACGCCAAGAAGAAGACTCACGGGGGACCAGCCGGCGAGCGAAATCCTCGCCAGAGCAGCGGCTCCCTCTGGGTGTGCCGGAGAGATGAATTCGAGAAAGTCGCCCCAGATCAGAAGGCGGAGCGCGGCGAGTCCTGCCGTGATGGGAATGAGTCCCAGGAGCAGCGATGCCGAAAACAGTTGCGGCCGCATCATCCCCGGTCGAAATCCCTCGGACCAGTCGACGCGACCGGATGGCGTGAAGATCTCCATGGTTCCCTGGAACAGATAGAATGCGACGAAAAACGTCGTTGCCAGCCCCGTGATCCAGAAGGCAACCCGTGCATGGTCGACGTGCGACAATTCCCATAAATGTTCGTAGGGCCCCCAGAAAATGACGATCGGTGGAATCAACGCCATGATCAGGGCGCCGACGTACAGGGGGACCTGTTGTCGTGACACTCGTGTTCGTGGTGGATGCCCATGTTCGGCGTGATCGCCGTCGTGTTCGCCATGGTGGGTTCCCCCGAGATTGTGAAGGGCGCTGCCTGCGGAGAGAAACAGGAAACTCTTCATGGCGCCATGGGTGAGGAGGTGAAAGATGGCGGCGCCATAGGCACCGACACCGCAGGCCATCACCATGAACCCAAGCTGGCTGATCGTCGAGTACGCCAGAATGCGCTTGATGTCGAATTGAGTGAGGGCGACCACGGCGGCAAAGAGGGCGGTCACGCCGCCGATGACCGCCACCACGTTCATGATGGTCGGGGCCAGAACATACAGCGGCGCCATGCGGATCAGGAGATACACGCCCGCGTTGACCATGGTCGCGGCGTGGATCAGCGCGGAGACCGGGGTCGGGGCTTCCATCGCAAATGGGAGCCAGACGTGGAGGGGAATCTGCGCGGACTTGCCGATCGGTCCCATGAACAACAGCAACGCAATCACGGAGAGGATAGGGGCCTGCCACTCAAGGCCGAGCCATCCAAGGAGGTTCACTGTCCGATCGGCGTACTGCGGCGCGGCGGACAAGATCGCCTGAATGTCGAGCGTGCCGAAGGTGGCCCACGTCACGTAGATTCCGAATGCGAGGCCGATATCCGCCACCCCATTCACGAGAAATGCTTTCGTCGCGGCGTCGCAGGCCGAGGGACGGCGTGACCAATGGGAAATCAATAGATATGAGCACAACCCCATGATTTCCCAGAACATGAATAACATGAACAGATTCGCGCCCATGACCAGCATGACCATGGCGAAGGTAAAGAGCGCGATCAGTGCGAAGAAGCGGGCGTAGCGCGGGTCCGCCTGCATGTATCGGCTGGAAAAGACATGGACCAGGCTGCTGACCCCGGTGACGAGGAGGAGCAGCAGCACCGTGATCGCGTCTACGTAGAGACCTGCTTCGACGGTCAGACTGCCTGAGTTGATCAGGGTATACAACGGGATCGACCTGGCTCCGTTTTTGTACACGTCGATACAGGCAAGGACCGAGAGGATGAACGAGGCGGAGACCGCCGGAATTGCTAACCGGTGGCTCGTCTCGCCTAACCACCGGCTGCCCAGCGCGACGATCAGGAAGGCGGCAAAAGGAAGCGCCGGGATCAGAATATAGGCTGCATTCATCATCATGAGATCGGTGGTGAAATCGCCTTCCAGGTGTCTCCTGGCTGATACTCCGAAAACTCTCCCGTGGTGGGATGGCAGGAGACGAGATAGAGCCACTGATTGTTGAAAAAATTCTGAAGCACCACATGGCGGGAGATGATCCGGGAGATTCTTTCCGTGTCCGCCTCAATCACGGTGAGTAGACGGAGCGGCTCATGAAACCGGCGAGCGCCCGTGGTCAGGGCTTGAAAAGGAAACCCTGTTTGCAGATCGCTGTGTCTCCCGAGCATCACGCCGATTCCGCTGACGACGTTGTGCAAGACTTTGGTCCCGCTCCCGAATACCCAGCTGTCCGTCGCGGAGAAATAATATTGAAAATTGATCATTTGGCACACGACCAGCGGGGCGGTCATGATGGCTTCCAGCGCCCTGCCGGTTTCGTCCTGTGACTGGTCGTAATTGTGGAGAAAGGCCCGGCCGTCAAGCTTGAGGCCTCGTGTCAGCGACCGGCGTCCAATAATAAACGCCGCATTGCTGGAGAGCCCCCACTCCGGTCGGACTTGTGCCCAGTCACGGCTGACTTGCCCCGCATAGCGGGCGGCAGTCAGGGGCGAGGGCCGGCTGGGAGCCCTCGGCAATCGACCAACGCGCTCCTGAGTGTTCAGGAGTCTTGCCGCGTCCAGGTCCTGTTGCAACTGGCGCACATCCGGACGGTGCGACTCGGGTAACTCCTCCAGATCGAACAAGGTGACGTGGTCCGTGGTCGTATTGTGCTCGCCGGCGATAAACCACGTGTCCTCTGGAATCTCGATCCCCTGGTTCCGTAGCTCCTGGCGGACCTTGGGTTTATTGGCCAGGGCTGCCAAGACCCTGGCATTTGGTCCCCCAGGATTCCCTCCGCAGGCCCCGCAGTGGTACGCGGATGCGTACGGGTTGTTCTCTGTGGTGCTCCCATGGCCGCAGAGCAGCACCAGCCGCGCGAATCCTTTGGTCAGGCTCATGACACGGAGCGCGTTTTCGACCACCGCCGATTTTTCTGCCGGGGAGAACCTGCGCGCCGCGAAGCGTTCGAGCGCCATATGGTGGTTGCGGGCATTGAGCCCATACTGATATCGGAGTTCTTCCAAAACAGCATGCTCTTGCTCTACGGAAAGACCAAGCCGCTCGGACGCTGTGGTCTGTCGCATCGCGTGGCTGCAATCCTCCGGCTCCCGAAGGGCGGCGAGCCGGAATTCTTCGAGTACATCCTGCGAGAGGGTTACCGCGTCGTTCCGACGGTCGAACCGCTGCTCGAGCAGTTCGGCGATGCAAGCCCGCTCGTTGCCGTCAATGTAAGCCTCACGCTCCTGTTCAGGGAATTTCTCTACCGGGATTCGGGTCGGGATAGGTGGGGTAAGCCAGTGACGCAACCCCGTGCGCACCAGCTCATAGGGCTTCACGAACAGGGTCTTTCCCAACATCGCCAGTCCGAATACAAACCCGAACAGGTCGAACGTGAGATAGGAACTGGCGGGGTTCGCCTTGGCCTGGTGAAACAGGTGCCGGCCGAACTGGTTCCAGCGGTCTCCAAGCCTGTGGCGTTGGACCTCGGGGTCCTGAGCCCACCGCGGTTTCTCCTTCACCACATATTTTGGCTTGATCAGCACAGGACAGAGGAGGAGATCTTCCTCCCGATCGAGCGTTCGGTAGTCGATCGGCGTGCCGAAGAATCCAGCGAATCCGATCGTATCGTACTCGCCTTGGGCTTCCAGATGACGGCGGAAAGGCTTGGAGCGGGCATCGATACAGAACACGGCTTGCGCTCGGGGTTTCGGACGCTCGTGACTATTGTCGTCTGCGGATCTCTGCCTCTCACTCACCAGCTTCGCAATCAGCGAGTGTCGATATTCGTTCTCGTAGGCCTCGTGCCACACAGGGCGGAGCGCGTCAGAAGGGAACCGATCGAGCCAGGACAGCAAAGATCTGGCATCCGCTGGTGGCAGACGTTGAAGATCCTCCGGGCGAAGCTCGAGGAATTGAGCCATGTGGAAGAGGCGCCAGACGTCCCGGCAGACGGTTTCCGTGTACGCGTCGTGCGCGTGGGCATGGGAGTCGAAGTCCTCCAGATCATGGGACCTTGCGCGTTCGAGGAGATCGGGAAGTGCCGGGTTGATGCTCAACGTGCTCCGACAGACTTTCTCGGCCAGCTCAGCCTCGTAAAACACGCGCACGGCCAGGTATTCCAGCGGATCGATTGGGTGACGGCCCTGTTCAGGATAATCCGGGTTCTTGTCTCGCCAGCGAATATAGCCGGCCCAGCCGGGCAACTGGCCGAGGTGCCGGCGCAGGTAATCTTCCTGTTGCTCGTCGGGGACCTGCAAGCGGTGAAGGCTCGACGCGAGGGCGTCTTCAGGGCGGTCAGGGAGCGCCTTCACCCTTCGAGCCCAGTCGGAGATCCCGAGGGTCCATCCGGAAGCCTCGCGCGGCGCGAGATCACGCCAGGCACGATACAATCCGTGCGTGCGTGAGGGCATCGACCAATCCGCCATGCCTTCATCCACGAATGCGGCGCACCACTTGATCATGTGTTCGTTGATATCTCGTTTCAGATCGGAGCCGGTGAGATCGTCGATGATCTCGGCTGCGGTGCGGATGCGCTGCTGCGCCGGTCCGTGCTCGGCGCGCGCAGATCCTCCAGCCTTGGCCGTTGTGGGGGAATGCCCGTGGTTGCCGGCCGATCCATCTTCAGAGAGATCGAGCGCCTTCAAGGCTCCGGACCACAGCGAACGGATGTAGACCGCTTCAGGGTCGCGCCCCGCCGCGCGCGATCTCAGCCGATCTTTGATGGGCTGGGGAACATCAGGACGGATACGGTGGGTGGCGTTTTCCTCCGTGAGTTGCCATGGCAATAATTTTGGGTCGAGTGGATCGATGCCGTACACAAAGTGGAAGAGGAGGATCTCTTCAGGATGGAGACTCCGCTCACCGGCACGGACCGTGTCCTGCGATGCGAGCTCCGGCTCCCGCGATCGCAGGGCGCTCAACAGCTCCTTCTCGGAAATCCGTCCCTCGGCGTAGCAGGCTCGGTACTCCGCAGTGGACAGATAGCCTTCTCCTCCTAACAGTTCCTTCGCTTGCGAGATGGCTTCTTCAAAGGGCAAATGTTCGAACCCGATCAAGGGATTGCGATAGGCGAACGTCCGAAGCGGCCAGTTCGGAGGAATGGCCTCGACCGCCTGTGACACCAGGGCTCGAAGCTCTTCACGCGCTGCCTCGTTCAGTGCAGGCTGGGAGACGTCTTCCATTGGGTGCCCACTCCATGTTGTTCGGAAAACTGCTCTGTAAATGCGGCGAGTGAGTCAAGCCGAACCGCAAAGGCGAGAAGGGGGATGGCCGAACTGCCCGAGACCGTCATCGGCTCAGAGGCGACTAGCCCGCGGCGCCCCAATGCGATGCCGATGCCACCTGCCACAAAGGCACAGATACTGCCAAGAACCCCTTGCGCCTGTGGTTTTCGCGCGACGCAGAAAGGAAGGACGATACCGACTGCATAGTTCGCGAGGAGACGTACTAATAATATGAGCATGCCGTCAGTACTGAAGTTTTTTTAGAAGTTAATCGGCTATCTCAAGAAACATTTCCGGTTTGCGCAGAGTAAGGATAGTGCAGATCTGCGCGAACGCCGTCAAAAAAAAGTCCTCAAACCCGGCTGGGGCTTGAGGACGCCATTGTCCATCCCATTAATGTTCAACTTGAGCTTGGTGGAAAACGCCATTGTTCCCCTCTCCAAAGGGCGTCATATGTATCATGTCTCAGAAAAATCTGTCAATCCAAACTCCTTACGGTACGTGAATCTTCCTCGCCCAGTCTCTTAGCTATCGCATGAAGTCGTGCGGCTTTTGTGCTGGTGAAAGCCTGAAGACTCTTGGTAGTATTGGAGCCAATTCATGTCGATCTATCAGAAAGAAAAAATATTGGTATCCCATCTACTTTTCATTGCGTAGCGGTGCGAGCCCGCCCGCCGTCAGGCTCGTTGTAGCGGCGGGTGCAGTAGAAACCTTCGTGAATAATGCGGGCTAGGCCGAGCGATGACCCAACTGGCTGCCCATGAGGTCGTCAGGTCCGAACGGGCACAGATGGAGCAACGATGACACATTCGACCCTGTCACAAAGAAGTGGAGACGACATCGTCATGCACGGCATGCCCATACAGCAACGGATCGACTGGCTGTTTCAACATGCTCGCCGGCATTCCGATGAATTCCAGAGTCCCGAGTCCTGGCTGGCGCGCAGCCGCTACGTCGCGGAGCATCCCACCGCCATCGTCGCGTTCAAATGCATGGACGGACGCATCAACATTCCGGTGGTCACCAACACACCGCTGGGCATCATCCAGCCATTCCGCAATCTCGGCGGTCGCTTCGACCTGGGCTGGCCGCACCTCGGGGAGGTGCTGGCAGAGCATGTACAGGGTGTGGTGGGACAGGGACGACGTGTTCTGGCGCTTGTCACCTACCATTACTCCAAGGGCGACCCCCTCCGCGGTTGTGCCGGTTTTAACTATGACATCGACGCTGCCCGCGCCCACACATTCGAGATCCAGCGACAGATGGAGGCGGTCTTCGGCACCGGACACGGTACCGTCTATCCACTAGTGTGCGGCTTCGAGACCGATGAAGACACTCTTGTGCTCCACGGCAGTGGCGAAGAGGTTCTGGACCTCTCCGCGGTCTCCCTCGGAAATCACGACGCGCTACCCGCGTTGCTGGCGGGGCTCTATCCGGACATGCCAGACCAGATGCGCCAGGATCTGTTGCCCCTGGTGCGGGGCAACATCACCCACATCGCCGACATCAAGCAAATCAACCGCGAACTCAACGTCGAGCATCGCGAATGGATGATTTGCATCGGACGCGGGTTCGACTGGCTGCACATGCCCAATCTGGCGCTCATCATCGGCCCCTACAGCCCCGACCTCGACGACCCCATCCGCAAGGCCGCCGGCATTATCGAGGCCAACATGCGAGCTGGACGTATCCCCGATGATGGCTTTCTGCTGCTCGCCATGGCGCCCTACCGCGAGATCGGCGTCGATCGCGCCCGCGCCGAACTCAAGAGCGGCTTCCTGTCCGGATTCGCCGCCGATGTTATCCGCAGTGAATTTCCGAAACTGGCGGGGAAGATGCACGTACGCACCGCTGTTCTCAACTGGCAGTCGCGGCTGATGCAGAGGATTGATTCTCTTTCGCCGAATACCCCGTAGCTTCCGGCCTTCGCAGCCGAAACGACTGCTTCGGCGGAGTAGGCTGCTGCGGGGAGCTTCATTGCCCCGCCACACCCCCCTCATCAATTCCAGTGCTATAGACTTCGGTCACACGATTGGGTGAAGACGATCGGCGCTTCCGGCTTCCCCGTGGGTAGGCTGTACGGATAGATGGTCGGTCCAGGAGGGATCGACCATGCACGACGCCGCAACGATCAGCTTACCCCCTTCGTCTTTTACACAGAGAAGATTACATCACCCTCAATGGGGGGGCCGCATCAGCTCCTTAGCGCAATGCTTTCAAAAATCGAGAAATAGATTCAGCGAGAGAATGTGATTCATGCGATCGGTGTTGGCGGTGTTGATATATTGGTTGAGATATCCGACTTCTGTCAGGATTTGTGGAGTCCAGCGATAGCCAATCCCAGCAAACCCACGGTTTTGATCGAACCCTTGCCGCGCGCCCCAGTCCGTCGTATTCAGATGCACGAACATCTCGTCCCACGCCACGAAGCTGGCTGCCGGGTGAAACGAGAACGGCCAGTTGAATTTGAACATTTGACGAAACCGCCCTCCGGTATCGTCGCCGTTATCTTGCCAACGCTGTTCCAGCCTGGTTCGGCTGGTGAAGGCGCCGAGAGGTGTCGGTCCTGACCACTGATATTGCTGCCACATTCTATTTTCGTGGATTGTGTCGCCGGCAACCGGGTAGTTGGTGACGTGGGCATACCCGATCCACACAGTGGAATGGTCTGTGAGCGCATAGCCGATTCCTGGACGAATCAACAGCTGGTCCATTTCCTTGCCCGATTCGCGCGAACGCGGCTGGACTTCCATCCACCAGCGCCAGCGTTTGAGGTCCGGATCGACAAACCCGAAATTTCCTCGTGCTGTCACGTTTCCCCATATACGAAAATCATCCGCATCATCGGCCCAAGCAGTCGGTGAAGCGAAGGGCATCAGAGAGCATGCGACCATAGCGATGATGAGATACAGCGCTGGGAAGAGCGATCGAGCAGATCGTATGATCGAACCGTGACAGATCATCAGCATAGTCATTATTAGAATTCCTCTGGTAGGGGTCGGGTCGTCACAGAGAGAGTGTCGTCCATAGGCCGGGAACTACTCCCACGATCGTCCGCGTTGCTGGAAATCGCCGGCAGGACCCTAACATAAACGCCCTTCGCCGCGCCATCGCTTGCACCTCGCCCTTCAGGCCGGCTCGCTCAGCGATCTGTGACAGCGATACACAGAGATAGGCATTGACAGATTATGGTGAGACAGGTATAAGGGCGCGCAGGATAAGGGCCTCAAGGGGTTCTCATCCGAGGGAATGAGGGGGAACAATGGCGTTTCCCACCGGCCTCAAGAAAAATAGTACGATACGGTTTGGACAATGGCGTCCTCCGGTCCCAACGGGCTAGAGGACGTTTTTTATTGGCTGGATTGTGCGTGGTGAGGGTCGGTGGGAATCGACAGGAACGTGAAAAGGCGAGTGGGCAGAGTAGGGTCTTGCGGTGTGCGCACAATGGCGTGCGCGGCGACAATGATGTCGAGGTTGAGAGGCAAGGGAGCTAACCGAATCATCAATCGGATCAGGGAGGATGAATTATGTCAGCACGCAGTCGTATTGGTCTAGGAATAGGCATGTGTGCCATGGTCTCGCTGCTGGGCGGCAATGCAGTCTCCGCTGCAGACGCGGACTCCATCTGGAAGGACTTGGGGATTAAGCTTTCCGGAGCGGTGGATACGACCTATACACAGAATTTCAATAACCCCAACACGAACATCAATTCACTGCGTATTTTCGATACGCAGGCGAACTCATTTGTGCCGCAAGTGGCGCAGTTCATGGTGGAACGGCAGGCAGTGGCCAGCGGCAGTGCCATGGATCGCGTGGGCTTTCGCGCCCGGATCAATTTTGGCGCCCAGTCCAGGTTTTCGCGAGCGCGCACAAATTACCAACCGGGCACGGATAACAACGAGCTGGATATTCATGAACTCTATGGAGAGTACATTGCGCCGATCGGCAACGGTCTGAAGATTCAAGCCGGAAAGATCAATACGCTGATCGGATTAGAGGTGATTAACAGCTGGGAGAACCCCAGCATTTCGCGCAGCTGGACCTTCGGTCTCTCACAAGCCTTCACGACGACCGGCATTCGGTTCACCTATCCGTTTGCGTCATGGGGGACCGCAGCCATCGGACTCATCAATGGCTGGGACAACATTGAGGACAATAACAGGGGCAAATCCTTCGAATATAAAGTGGACCTGACGCCGCACGAAAAGTTCGGATTTGCCGTGTATGGTTCCTACGGGCCCGAACAGTCGAATGGCAATGCTAGCGGTGGTAATGCCGCCACTGGTGGCTGTACGCTCGGTAACACCGGGTGCGATCCTACGGGTAAACGCACGGTGGTGGGCGCGCTCATCACCATCAAGCCGACCCCAATGGATACCCTGATCCTCGAACCCTATTACGGGAACGAGGGGAATGCGACGACGAATGCGGGGCAGCCATCGCGGAACGCACGTTGGAATGCGTTGCTGCTCTATTACACGCATGACTTCAACGATCAAAATCAGCCCCATGCGTTCAGCTTCCGGGCTCGTGGAGAAATCTTCGAAGATGCCGGCGGCGTCCGTACTTGCGTCGGCGGCAATAATTTCAATGGCGGGTCCAATGTGTGCGCGACCGCGGCAGCCGGTGGTTTTTCAACGACTGCTCCTCTCTTTAATACGGCAACGGGTGGGGGAACTCGCCAGACCCTCTGGGGCGGGACCTTCACGCTCCAATACAAGCCAGCTCCGTCCCTCATTACGAGGATCGAGTTCCGGTATGACAAGTCGGATCAGAATGTGTTCCTCCGAGACAATGTTGGAATCAACAATCAACAGACCCTGGGATTCCAGGTCGTCTACCTGTTCTAAGAGCGGGAAGACAGTTATCGGTTGAATGGTGAGATACCGCTCCCTTCGTGGACCATTCCACGAAGGGAGCGCTTACTAGAAGCGCTGATGACCATGTCAGCTCCAGCGCAGGGCTGGTAGGCGGTGAGGGTTATGGTCGATTATTGTGAGTGGTGCAACAAGCAGTCAAGCCGCGAAGGGCAGAGTCCACATGCTCAGCTCTGGCACGGGCAGGCACCGCAACTCAGTCTAACGAAGAGACGTGCCCTGAGCGTAGTCGAAGGGGGAGCGTGAAAAAACCAGGGGGGCCGCTCAGAATATTCCAACGAACGTATTGTCAATCTCGTCCTGAACCAGGGGATGAAAGGATACACATATGTCATCGCATATGATGAGCAGTATGAAGAAGATTCTGCCGGTCCTCCTGATCTGCTGTACCGTCATGTTGGTGGGAGGACTGGCTTTCAATGTGCAGGATGTCGCCGCAGAAGATGCCGCTCCAGCTGCGTTAAAGGTCGATACGGGAGACACCGCATGGATCCTCGCCTCGGCGGCGCTGGTGATGGCGATGACGTTGCCGGGGTTGGCGCTGTTCTATGGAGGACTCACCAGGCAAAAGAATATCCTGAGTACGGTCTTGCATAGTTTTATCTGTCTCTGTCTCGCCAGCATAGCCTGGGTGTTGTTCGGATACAGCCTCTCTTTTGGCCCCGATGTCGGTGGGTTCATCGGGAACTTCGATTGGGCAGGATTGCGTGGGGTAGGAGCCGATCCCCATCCGGTCTATGGCCCCACGATTCCCCATGAAGTGTTTATGATGTACCAGATGATGTTCGCCGCCATCACTCCGGCGCTCATGACGGGGGCCATTGCGGAACGCATTCGATTCTCCTCGATGTTGTGGTTTCTCGGCATCTGGTCGGTCGTGGTGTACTATCCTGTCTGCCATTGGATTTGGGGAGGCGGATGGCTGGCGCAGATGGGCGCCTTAGACTTTGCCGGTGGCGCAGTCGTGCACGTCAGTTCCGCCACGTCTGCCCTGGTTGCCTGTATTATGCTCGGAAAGCGCATGGGCTATCCAAATACGCCGATGCCTCCGCATAATCTCCCCATCATGCTATTGGGCGCGGGTCTGCTCTGGTTCGGCTGGTTCGGGTTCAACGCGGGCAGTGCGTTGGGTGCGAATGGGCTGGCGGCCAGCGCCTTTGTGGCCACCCACATCGCAGCCAGTGTCGCGACGGTGGTGTGGATGCTGATCGAGTGGATGCACCGTGGGAAGCCCACCGCGCTCGGTTGCGCGACCGGGGCGATCGCTGGTCTGGCCACCATTACCCCTGCTGCAGGGTATGTCGGATTGTTCGGGGCGATCATGATTGGTCTCGCAGCTGGAATTGTCTGCTATATCTGTGTCAGTCTCCTGAAGCCGGCCCTGGGTTTCGACGATTCGCTCGATGTGGTGGGGGTTCACGGTGTGGGCGGAGCGCTCGGTCTCGTTGGGGCAGGCTTATTTGCCTCGAAGGCGATCAATGCTGCCGGGAACGACGGACTGTTCTTTGGCAATCCAAAACTCCTCATGGTTCAGCTCATCATGATCGGCGCGGTGGCGGGCTTTTCTATGATCTGCACCTGGATTATTCTTAAAATAATCGACGTGGTCATGGGTCTGCGTGTGACGCAAGATGAAGAGCAAGAAGGCTTGGATATCAGTCAGCACGGTGAAAAGGCCTATCACGTGTAATACCGGGCCTATGATACAATCGACGAAATAATCGTGCCGGGAACCCTCGTGACGCTGTATACGCAGCGTCCGCGGGGGTGCCTGCAAAGGGGGATATCGCCATGAAGATGATTGAAGCCGTAATTAAGCCGTTCAAATTGGATGAAGTCAAGGATGCCTTGGTGGAAATAGGTGTGCAGGGGATGACGGTGTCTGAAGTCAAGGGGTTTGGACGCCAGAAGGGGAGCAAGGAAACCTACCGGGGGGCTGAATATACGACCGACTTTATCCCTAAGATCAAGATCGAAGTGTATGTCGCAGATAACCAGGCGGCGCGAGTGATTGAAGCCATCACGCGCGCTGCGAAGACCGGCACTGTCGGGGATGGGAAGATCTTCGTGTCGGATATTGCCAATGTGGTGCGAATCAGGACCGGTGAGATGGGGGAAAGTGCTCTGTGACCATGACCTCTGACAACGGGTCGTCGGCTGAGCTTCTGCCAGAGGCGGAGATCACGTCGGTCTCCGCCCTGGCTAGGCACAGACAGGCGCTCAAGCAGCGCTTGTTGGACGGGGCTACTGGGGCCGAGCTGATGGCGGCCTTGACGGAGTTTGTGGACGGATTGGTGAGAGACCGTTACAGGAGTGCCATGAAGCAGGCCGGGGAGGGGGCGCAGGTCGCAGGGTCTCAGCACTGTTGTCTGATCGCACTAGGGGGGTATGGCTTGCGGGAATTGGCCCCCTATTCCGATATCGATATCATGTTCCTCTACAGCGAGGAAGCAGGAGAAGCGGCGCCGGCATTGTTTCGCGAGGTGCTGCACCATCTCTGGGATTTTGGATTCCAGGTCGGCCACAGTATGAGAACAACACAAGACTGTATCGAACTGGCCGGGGAGGATCTATCGATCCGTACCGCGATGATGACTGCCAGGTTTTTGGCTGGAAGCCCGAACCTATTCCAGAAGTTCCATCGCTTGTATGCGAAGGAAGTCATCGGCCGTGGAGTGGGGCGATTTATCGAGCAGAAGATGGCAGAGCGGCAACGTGAGTATGTGAAGTTTGGGCAGACGATTTACCTCCTGGAGCCCAATGTCAAGAAAAGCAAAGGAGGGCTGCGGGACTTTCACCTGCTCCGGTGGGTCGGCATGGCTCGGTTCTTGGCTCCAACACTGCAAGATTTGGCGGATCGCAGTCTTCTCTCCAGACAGGACTTTCTCTCAGTGACGGAGGCCCGCGATTTTCTGTGGCGTGTCCGGGCATTTCTCCATGTCGAAGCCGGGATGGCGCAGGAAATTTTGTCGTTCGATGAGCAGGTCCGGATCGCCTCTTTGTTCGGGTTCGAGGACCGGCCTCACCTCCTTGGGGTCGAGCAGTTCATGCAGCAGTATTACCGGCATACGATAGGGCTCCACGAGACCATGCTCCGATTTGTGGACCGTTGCCAGGCCATATCTGCAAAGCGCCGATCACCTCGTGTTCCTCAGGGCAATATGGTGGACGGCTATTTCGTGGTGACCGGCCGCCATGTAACCGTCCCATCTGAACTGCGGGCTCGCGTGTTAGATAGTCCGGATGTGCTCCTCCGCCTGTTCGACATGGCGAGGTCTAGGCGGCTCAAAATCGAGACTGATCTCGTAGACGAGATCCATAGTCATATGGATAGTGTGTCAAGCGAGGCATTTAGAACTCCTGAAGTCAGCCGGGTCTTTCTGAAGATCCTTGCCGGACCGGAAGGGGTGGCCGCCACGCTTGAAGCAATGCATCGTGCCCATCTGCTGGAGAAACTTATTCCTGTGTTTGCGACCCTCCGAGGTCTGATGCAGTTCAACCAGTATCACAAATATACGGTAGACGTGCACACCCTATTGGCGGTGGCGAAGGCCGAAGCGCTTGGCCTGGAATCTGGAGCCATCGGGGAGGTGTATCAGGAGATCAGGCGGAAGGATCTCTTGCACCTGGCGATTCTGTTGCACGATTTAGGGAAGGGGCGAAAAGAAGATCATTGCGAAGTCGGCAAGGTGATTGCTGAGGAGACGGCAGCGCGGTTGGGCCTCGACGAGCAAGAGACGAGAATTCTGGTGTTTCTGGTGCACAAGCATCTGCTCATGGCGAACACGGCCTTCCGGCGTGACCCGTACGACCAAAAAGTACTGTTGCCTTTTGCCGAAGAGGTGGGGACGCCGGAAGTCCTTCGCAAGTTGTTGGTCCTGACGGCTGCCGATATTGCGGCGGTGGGACCTGGCGTGTTGACGAAGTGGAAGGAGTCCTTACTGACCCAGCTCTATCGGCGCACGCTGCCGGTTGTGTTGGGTGAACAGGATCAGATGGTTGGTCCCGAATGCATTAAGGAATTGGTGAGCGAGGTGGCGCGCGAGTTCACGAACGCAGAGACCGTGGGTCTCGACTGGATCGAGTCGCAACTGAGCCAGTTTCCCCTGCGCTATCTGCATGGGACGCCTCCGAAGCGAATCGCTGCCCATCTGGGAGCGATCGGAAGATTGCAGGCGGGAGATGTGCTGGTTGAGGAGACCTACAACGAGGAACTGGGCATGTGCGAGTACACGGTCATTACCCACGACGACATCACCCCGGGCATCTTCTCGAAAATGGCCGGCGCGATGGCGTCCGAGGGGCTCGATATTCTGGACGCCCAGATTATTACCAGAGATGACGGGATCGTCGTGAACACCTTCCAGGCCATCGATCCGGATTATGTGGGCATCCCTCCGGAGGATCGCCGTGCTTCCGTCGGCGAGACGATCATCCGGGTGCTGAAGGGCGAAGAGGCGCTTGACCAGTTGATGCGCAGAAAAGCCCGCTTCTCCACGGGGCGCCAATTGCCTGACACCCACCATGCCACTGAGGTGGAGATCGATAACGGGATATGCGACCGGCTCACAGTGATCGATGTGTTTGCCGACGATACGCAAGGGCTCTTGTATGTCATCACGCATGCTATTTTTGAACTCGGTTTGTCAGTCCATGCGGCCAGGATTTCGACCAGACTGGATGACGATATACAACAGTCCTTGCGCACCGTCGGCAGGCATCAAGTCGTCGACGTGTTCTATGTCACGGACCGGGATGGAGCTAAGGTAGAGGACCATGCTCGACTGGATGCCATCCGCTCGACCATTCGGCATGATATCGATCGGTTCATGGGCCATCCTGTTGATGCGCCGGAAGGCGTATCGGCAGGAACACCGTCATAAATCGGGCGTATTAAGGAGGACTGGAATGAATCCCCGCGAGGCACTGGAGTTTGCGAAGAAGCACAAGATACAGATCGTCGACTTGAAGTTTGTGGATCTGATCGGCACCTGGCAACACTTTTCCATTCCTGTGGAAGAACTGACTGAAGGACTCTTCAAGGATGGGTCCGGGCTAGATGGGTCATCGATCCGAGGCTGGAAGGCGATCAACGACAGCGATCTGCTGATGATTCCCGATCCCACCACGGCCTGCCTCGATCCATTCTGTGCCGTGCCGACGATGAGCCTTGTCGGTAATGTTGTCGATCCGATTACACGTGAGCCGTACGAGCGTGATCCACGATTTGTGGCGCAGAAGGCGGAAAAATATCTCCAGAGCACGAAGATCGGTGACACATCCTATTGGGGACCAGAGGCAGAGTTCTTCATCTTCGATCAGGTTCGATACGATCAGACGGGCCACAGCGGATTTTATTTTATCGATTCCGAAGAAGGCGCGTGGAACATCGGACAGGAAGGCCATAATTTGGGCGGGAAAATCCGCCACAAGGAAGGCTATTTCCCCGTGCCTCCAACCGACACACAACAGGACATCCGCAGCGAGATGGTCCTGGAGATGCAAAAGGCCGGGATTTCCATTGAGAAGCATCACCACGAGACGGCGACGGCAGGCCAGGCGGAAATCGACATCCGCTTCGGTCCACTGGTTAAAACGGCAGACACTTTGATGATGTACAAGTACATCGTCAAGAACGTAGCCCGGCGCCATGGCAAAACCGCGACTTTTATGCCCAAGCCGATTTTCGGGGACAACGGGACCGGTATGCATACGCATCAGAGCATCTGGAAAGACGGGAAGCCTCTGTTTGCGGGGAAGGAATATGCCGGCATCTCGCAACTCTGTCTCTACTATATCGGAGGTATCCTGAAGCATGCCCCGGCCTTGGCGGCGTTTACGAATCCGACGACCAATTCTTATAAACGGCTCACCCCTGGGTACGAGGCGCCGGTTCTGTTGGCCTATTCCAGCCGGAATCGGTCGGCGGGCATCAGAATTCCCATGTACTCACCGAGCCCGAAGGCCAAGCGGATTGAGGTGCGCTTCCCAGATCCGACCGCAAATCCCTACTTGGCATTTTCTGCCATGCTCATGGCTGGGTTGGACGGGATCGAGAATAAGATCAATCCTGGTGAGCCGGCAGAGAAAGATCTCTACGATCTTGAGCCGGAGGAAGCGGCGGCCATCCGCACAATGCCGGGCAGTCTCGACGAAGCGTTACGCAATCTTGAACAGGACCATCAGTTTCTCCTCAAGGGCGAGGTGTTCAGCAAGGATCTGATAGAAGCATGGATCGGCTACAAGCGTAGTAAGGAAGTCGACCCCATGCGGTTGCGCCCGCATCCGTACGAGTATGTTCTGTATTACGACGTGTAGGAGGCTGCCCAGCACCGACCTTCTCCCGGCATAAGACAAACGATACAACGGCGTCCGTCTCTTGCAACTGGGAGGCAGACGCCGTTGTATTTTTCACTATGTATCAGGCCAGATTTAGGCACTCGGTTAGAGAGAGGTCTAAGAGCAAGGCCGTGTTTTCACTCTCCCTGGAATGGCATCCGTGTCGGTCCTACTGCGCTCGTCGAGCGAGCCCTTGTTCCTTTCCTAAACCTCCCTTTAGGGGAGCGGCCAAGGCTGCCCTTCACTGCGCGCATCGAACGAGCACATTCATATTGTGCGCGTTCTGCGAGCAAGGAGGGCACCTGGCTGTTCCCCTCACAACGCTCCGAACGTTCGTTCGTAGAAAGTCTTGGTGAGTGTCATGTGCTGTTGGATATCAGACTGTAATTCTCGTGCGCCGGCTCGCCAGTCGTCTCGTGTATAGCCGATGCGGCGAGCAAGGCTGACGAACTCTTCTGAATCCGGAGGAGGGAGGACAAGGTCCTTGGTGTTTCCCCTGACCATGCGTAATCCGTCGACTAGAATCCGGAAGAAGATATAGGCTTTTCGAAGACCGGCTCCATCGGTGCGTGCGATCAACCCCGCATTCACTAGTGCGGCGAGTGCCTGCAGGGTATTGGGCGTATGCAGACCTGCGTGCCTATGGCCATGCATGACTTGCAGATATTGCGCGGCGTATTCGATGTCGATGAGTCCTCCCGCACTATACTTCACGTTGACCTTTCCTGGGGCGACGAGCTGCTTAAGCTGTTGTCTCCGGAGCTCCAATGCTGTGGGAATGTCCCAGGGGGCGTCTCCGTAGACGAAAGAGTCTCGGTGAGCTTCCAGTTTGTGGCCTAGTGCGGAGTTCCCGGCGATATGTCGTAACTTGATCAGGGCTTGCCGCTCAAATGGCGCGGCTAGGCCAGTTGGACTGTAATATCGGCAGATCTCCTCGAATGCATTGGCCAATGCGCCCTTGCCCCCGTGCGGTCGAAGTCGGACATCGATGCGAAAGATGCCTTCCTGCTTGGCTTCGATCCATCCCAGGAGTTCTTGTGCCAGCCGTTCGAAGTATTCGCTATTCTCAATTTCATTCTTGCCATTGGTGTCGCCGGATCCACCATAGACGAACAGGACTTCGATGTCTGAGGCGTAGCCGAGTTCCCGCCCTCCGAATTTTCCCAGTCCCATGATGGCGATGGGGCAGGGTTTTCCGTTGGCAAGCCGTGGGACTCCATACGATTGTTCCAGCTTAGCGCTGCAGTCTGCGAGGCTTCGTTCCATGATGACCTCCGCCAGTTCCGTGAGTGCCAGCGAAAAGTCCGGGAAATTGCTTGAAGGTTCGACGATGTGCTTGATGTCGATCCGGAACATCTCACGGTCTTTAAACCGGTTCAAGGCATCTTTTCGCGCTTCGTCTGTTTTGGCGCGGGCGACCAGACGTCCGAGCTCTTTCCGGAGGGTGGCCTGAGGCTTGATCAGGGGGGCATCCCGGTATTCCGTGAGCAGCGGTAGGAGGTTGTCATGCTGGCGTCGGAGAAAATCCTCCCAGAGGAAGTCACTGGCGCCGAGCAGTTGTGCGAGCAACGGAAAGGTTTTTTTGTCGCTGACGAAGTCGAGTGCCTGGTTCTTGCTCTTCTTCCCTTGGTCTTTCACGATGAGATCCAGGAACTGGTCGAAGGATGCCAGCGCCTTCGCCGGGTCGGACGCCCAGGTCAAGGCATGTGTGAATTGTTTAATAAGCACAGCGGTCAGTCGTAGTTGCTGTTGATCGGCAGAGTCGGTCAGCTTCTGCCCATCACGATTCCTGACGAAGAAACGATCGTGCAGCTTGGTGCCGTCGCATTCGATTTGGGCCTTGGTGATATATATGTTGCGCATGGCCAGGGCATTTGCCAGCGCATAGAGGAAGGCCGGCGTATCATCCGATTGGATGTCCATGATCGTGTCAGTCGGTGACTGACTGTTGTCGAAGGTAATCTGCACCGTATCCAGCAGGCCGGTAAAGGCGCTTCGCTGCTTGTCCAATCGTTCAACGAGACGGCGGTTGACATATTGACGCGTCTCTTCGTACTGACCGGTGTCCAGCAGTTGAACAACCTCGCTGATTGTCTGTCGGAGGGTATGATGTTGCGGTAAGGGAAAGCCCGCGCGCTCTATGGGATGGACCAGGAAGACATCGACGATTTTCTTGCGGCTGAGGCCTGGCCGGCCTTTCGGTCGGTTGACCGTTGAGGGAGGGGGCGTGGCCCCCATAAACGTATAGATCCGTCCTTCTTCAATATTGAGTCCAAAGGCCGAGAGCACCCCGCAGATGGCGGCGAATTCTGAGAAATAATCGTAGGCGACGATGCTGATTTCTGATTGCCCTGCTTGTTTGTCGAGGATCGATAATTCGCAGGGATGGTCAGGAGTAAGCCGGCTGGCAAGCTGAATATGGTGTGCAATGGTGTCCGGTGGGAACCGCTCGAAGTACTCGGGGTCCATCCGAGACACGAAATCCTGAATGATCTCATCATCGACATCAGGACACAGGGAAGCCAGGGTCTTGATGATCGACTCACGTGATCCAAGCCCGTCCGTCATGATTCGGAGTATAGCCGAACTATGGTTCATTGTGCGAGCGTCAATGTATCAGTATAATGCCCGCCTATGGCAGCTCATCCCAAGAAGCCGGCGCCACGCAGTCGTCCCATTTCTACGCTCGATCAGGGTGCTCGGCCAGACCCAACCCCCGTCCTATTAGCGCCAAAGTTGGAACCAGCTCAGGTTGAAGCCATTCTTCGACCCTACGGACTTCAGCGCATCAAGGAAGCCGATGCAAACTTACAGTCGATGGCAGGCGATCCACGGCAGCGGCATCAGTTGGCGGATATCTTGCCCGCCTTACTTGAATCCATCGAGAGGACTGCTGATCCAGATCTGGCTCTGAACCAATGGGAACGCTGGCTTGCGAGCGGAGTCAGCCGGTCGGCCGTGCTGGAATACCTGGGCACCGCTCCTCGCATGGTGGACTTGGTGTGCACGATCTTCGGAAATAGTAACTCGCTCGCCTGCACTCTCGTCCACGACCCTCTGCTGCTGTACTGGTTGGCCCAACAGAATGTGTTGTCTACTGCGCCGACCAAGGCGGGGATGGAACGTACGGTCCGGCAAAGTTTGGAGACGGTCACCTCCACTGAACTCAAGTTGGACGCGCTCAGACGATTCCGCCGTCGGGAGATGCTACGCATTGGTGTGCGGGATCTCCTTCGACTAGCCGATGTGGTGGAAACAACGGCTTCCCTCTCGGATCTGGCTTCTATTCTGATCGATGCCGCCTACCGTGTTGTAGATGGCGGGTTACGCACCCAGTTCGGGGTTCCTATGCATCGGAATCGGCAGGGGCGGTGGGTGGAGACCGGTTTCACGGTCATTGGGATGGGGAAGTTGGGCGGACACGAGCTGAACTATAGCTCCGATGTCGACGTGCTCTATGTGTGCGAATCCCATGAAGGGGAAACCAGACGGATTGTATCAAGGCGTAGGAAGGCAAAGGGTCCCGTGCAGGGCAGCTTGTCCAATGAAGAATACTTTGAAATCCTCGCGCGGGAGTTGACGAAGGCGCTGACCGAGCAGACACATGAAGGGTACCTGTATCGCGTGGATCTCCGTTTGCGGGCAGAAGGTTCGGTAGGCCAGCTGACTCGCTCGCTCGATGAGTACGATACATATTACCGGACGAGGGGACAGGCATGGGAGCGGTTGGCTTTGCTGAAGGCCTGGCCCATTGCCGGATCGCGGGAGGTCGGGAAATCGTTCATTAAGCTGGTGCGGCCCTTTGTGTTGGCACCTTCATCGAAACGGCGGGCTGTCGAACAAGGACTTGCAATCGTGGAGGAGGTCCGATCCGTGAAGGAGCGGATCGATGCCAAGATGGCGGAACGCGGGCAAGAACAGCGTAACGTCAAGCTGGGAGGCGGAGGCATCCGGGAGATTGAATTTTTGGTCCAAACAATTCAAGTGCTTGCCGGTCATCGATTGCCTGGGATCTTGGACCGAGGGACCATCGGTTCGTTGGCGCGGCTTCACAGTGTGGACATTCTGTCGTTGAAACAACAAACCGCCCTCACCCGTGCCTATCAGTTCCTCAGGGACGTTGAACATAAACTGCAGATGGTGCACGATATGCAAACACACGCGTTGCCGGATCGACAGGATAAACTGGAACGGTGCGCGATCCGCATGGGCTATACGGGGGCGAGTCGATCTGCCGCTCTCAAGCAATTTCAAGCCGACCATGCGGCACACCGGACTGTCGTGCATGACATCTTTCACTCTTTCTTCGAAACACCGAAAGCCTCGGCGATGCTCAAGCGAACTTTCCAGCTGATAGGACAAACAGCGGTAAAATAGTCCGTAGCCAGCAGTCCTCCTGAGCGCCTCTTCTACAATCGACGATCCACTGCTCTTGCTCGTGAAGCGGCGTTCGTCAAACGCAGGACGGAACGAGCACTCTGATTTTACAGCTGAGCACTACTTTACACGGAATGTGCTCTCGGGCGAGTTCACGACGGATCGTCATGAATTATATGGCTAACCCACGATCAGATAGGAAATATTGTGGCACCCTACCGACCGGTCGCGCGGGTCTCTTCTCGTCGTAGGCCAGAGGTATTGCGGTGACCGTCCATGTGTTGCAGAGGAAACTCGCGAAGTCCTTGACTCCCTGGCTCGCGAGACTAAGATCATTTCAAAGATGATCCTGCTGTCTGCCTAGCATGGATGCTGTTCACTGCTCCGATGGAGGCCGCCTTGAATGTTGTTATTGATCCGTCTACTCCGTCAATCCTCACAGACGAAATGCTCATCGCGTCCTTGAAAAAGAGAGGACCGCAGACGATTGAAGCGCTGGCCGCCGAGTCAGGAATGAGTTGGGCTCAGATGTTCTCCGCCGTTGACCGGCTCAGTCGCGCCGGAGCGGTGTCACTGCGCAGGATTGGCTCAGCCTACCAGGTGGCCTATCATCAAGCCGCACAGTCTTAGCCTGCGTCATTCACGATAACCCTACGTCGCCGCACAAACCTAACGGCAGGGTGGGCTCGCCGTTCGGTTAATCAACGTACTGGTTTATGTAGACCTCCATTTCTCACGGCTCGGTGCGCCTGTCTTGCCTGCCGCCTCGGCGGTGTTGGCACACACTCTCGTGAATATTGCAGGCTGGCAGCATCCGGTCTCTGTGTCTGCGATTTTTCTCGCGTATCAACCCGACGGGTTCGTTCACAAGCTTTCAGACCCCGAATCTTTCTTGCTGTCAGTAAGTTGGAGAAGTTCACTCGTGACGCGCGTGACTCGGGCCAAGATGTTGCAGCCGGTTTTGAGATGACCAATGAATGACACGTGACGAACGCCGACGAGAGAGCGGCCGTTGTGAGGTTTTTCGTCGGAGTCGAGCGGGGAGTCTTCATACACGTGTTGGCGATGGAGGTGGCCAGTAAGCGAATCACCCATGCCCTGCAGTCGATGGCGTAGACTGTGTGAAACCAGCTCATGCGATATTTCCACGACCCCTGCCGCTAACGCTGGAGCGGGTCTCCGCAATCAGGGTGTTTCCAATAGTACGAGCTGCGGCGTTGATGGGGCGTTTCAGGTCGAGAGAGAAAGAGCGGAGAGGCGCCCTTCGTGTTCGCGGAACACGTGCACTCAGAAGGTGCTCGTTCGACACGCGCAGTGCAGAGTTATCTTGGCCACTTTCTTGTTGGGGGGATGGTCACCCAGCTATGCACAGGACGGAATGAGGGAAGTTGTCGCGCTATTCATGCGCGAGGACCGGAGGCTCACTGCTGCCCTCCTGGTCAGGCCTGCCGATTCCCAGCGTGTCCATACGGTACTTGAGCATCCGGCGGCTAATTCCCAAGAGGTTGGCGGCATGGGTTTGAATGTAGTTGGTTCGCTTGAGAGCGTCTAAAATAATTTCTCGCTCGAATTCCATCACGGCTTTTTCGAGCGACAGTCGCCCGGCAAGGGTGTCGTCGCGGAGGGAAGAAGATCGGGAGTCTTCCTTGAGAATGATCGGGAGATGTTCGGGGGTGATGTTGTCTGACCCCTTGGACCAGATGAACGCCTGTTCAATGATGTTTTCCATCTCCCGCACATTCCCTGGCCAAGGATAGCGAGACAAAAGTTCGACCGCATCTTTAGAGAACTCTTGGGGTGGGCGGTTGTCTTCTTCGATTCGTTTGGCCAGAAAATGCTTGGCGAGCAGGGGGACGTCTTCCCCACGTTCCCGGAGCGGAGGTAAATACAGTGCAATGACGTTGATGCGATAGTAGAGGTCTTCGCGGAATTGCCCCTTGCGAACGAGCTCCTCGAGATTTTTGTTCGTGGCCGTCAAGATGCGTACATCGACCTTGATGGATTGCACCCCACCGACTCTGGTGAATTCCCGCTCTTGCAATACGCGCAAGAGCTTCGCTTGTGTCATGGCACTGAGGTCGCCGATTTCGTCGAGGAAGAGTGTGCCGGTGTGGGCGAGCTCAAACTGCCCGACTCGACGGGCTGTCGCATCCGTGAACGAGCCTTTCTCATGGCCGAACAGCTCGCTCTCGATCAGCGTTTCAGGAAGGGCGGCGCAGTTCAATGCAATGAAGGGCCGCTCGCGCCTGCTGCTATTATAGTGGAGCGCTTTCGCGACCAGTTCCTTTCCCGTGCCGCTTTCCCCGGTGATGAGGACGGTGGTGCGGCTGTCGGCGACTTGTTCGATCTTGCTATAGATGCCTTGCATCGAGGGGCTTTTGCCGATCAGGTTGTGAAAGGCATAGCGTTGAACGACTTGTGCCCGGAGCTGTTTCACCTCACGTTGGAGTTCCTGGTCCGTGAGCGCGCGCTCGACGATGAGGCGGAGTTCTTCCACGTCGAAGGGTTTTGACAGATAGTCGGCCGCGCCGAACTTCATGGCATCGACAGCAGTTTTGACCGATTTCGTTCCTGTTAGCATGATGACCGGTACCATTCGGCTTTCAGCACGGAGAGTCTGGAGCACCGAAAGCCCGTCGGTACCTGGCAGGATCACGTCAAGGAGCACTAAATGTGGCGCTTCCTTGCGAAAGAGGTCGAGGCCCTCTTGGGCGTCGCCGGCTTGGATCGTTTCGTAGGTCGGCTCTAGAACCGTTTTCAATGAGGCTCGAACCCGGGCCTCGTCATCGATCAATAACACGCGTTTTTTCATGCTGGTGTCCATAGGGTGTTGACAATTATGCGGGTAGCGCAGGCAGGCTCACGAAAAACGTGGTGCCGACACCAACCGAACTTTCTACTCGAATTTCACCGTGATGTTCTTGAATAATTTGATGGACGATCGTCAAGCCTAGTCCCGTCCCCTCGTGCTCTCCACTCGCGTGTTTCGTCGTGAAAAAAGGATCGAACACATGATCGAGATTCGTTTCGTGAATTCCTTCACCGGTGTCCTCGATTTCGATGTGGACCCACATATTGCCTCCCGGCTTTGCCAGCTTTCGAGTCTGCACGCGTAACCGACCACCCGATGTGGCCATCGAGTCCACGGCATTCAAGAGAAGGTTGAGCAGGACCTGCTTGATTTGCTGCCGATCCAGCATGACACGCGGCAGGTCAGGCGCCAGCTCTTTTTCGATCTTGATCCCCTGACGGTTGGCCTTGACGTCGATGAAATACAAACACGAGGCGACGATGTCGTTAAAGTCCTCATCCGTCAACTTGGGTTCCATGTATCGCGCGTAGTCGAGAATCTCCTGAATCAGCCGTTCGATCCGATAGACATCGTCGAGGACCATTTTGCTGAATCCATGAATAAATTCAGGATCATCTTTTCGTTGTGGAGCCAATTGGATAAACGTTTTGATCGACGTGAGGGGGTTTCGAATTTCATGGGCAAAGCCGCCGGCGATTGTTTCAAGGGATTTCAGTCGATCCGTGCGTTTCATGAGCATATGTGAACGGTGAAGATCCTCGTAGAGCACTATCGTGTCAAGCGCGTTTGTGGCGATTTGTGTGAGTGCAGCGAGTACAGATGTAGTCCGTGCGTTTTCTTCAGCGACTGGTGTTGCTGTGCCGAGGAGCGAGAAGGCGATGAGGCGGTCTTTAATGAAGTGAGGCATAAGGCGTGTCACCTGTAAGCGTTCCATCGCCGCATGTGCGCCGCCTCCAGCATCGGCTTCTTGGGGATCGCCAGCCAAATCGTCCCGTGTGATGATCCTGTTCGTTGTCAGTAGGTGGTGGAGCAGAGGATGATCCATCGCGAACGTCAGGGGCATCAGTGTAGGGGAGACTGAGCCAATCATGCTGACTCGGCGATAACATTCGTGCTCGCGATCCAGTAGAAACAGCGCCCCATGTGTCGTGGCACCTGCCCGGCAGAGCTCTTGGATAATCCGATTCCCGATTGCCGTCAGGTCGGTCATCGCTCCCAGTTCGGCGGAAAACTGCGTCACGACGTTCAGGAGTTCGTTTTCCAAATGAGGAAGGATGTCGGTATGCGGAAGGTGTGTTGTCATAACGACTAGAGAGTGCGCGAGCACCATCCCTCCTGTTGGCGGACATGCAGATGGAATATGAAATCCCTATGTGTTCAAAGATGTACAGGCGAGAGTATACACGGCCAGAGTATGTTCAGCTAGCAGATTTATCCTTTTGGCGATGACTCGGAGGGTATTTCAATTAGGCATAGAAAGGATTCATGATGTGAGGAATCAAGCGTATTTTTCATGGAGGCAGAGGTACCATCTAACAGATTGTGGCAAAATGTTTTTCGGCTCTTCCGACGCGCGGATTTTTCTGATTGAAACGATTCTCGACGTGTGTGACAACCGCATGTGCTTCGATCGGGAGAGGCGAATAGTCCTCAGTGAGGCAAATTTTGTCACATGCGTGGACAGACAGTGTGCGTTCCACGGGTATTGCCCAATGGACGAGCACATTGTTCCGCAACGTGCTCGTCATCGGGCCTCACCCTTTACATTCGAAGAATGAGGGGAAGGTTTACATCGCGAGGTGCTTGCAAGGAGGCGAGCTCCAAGTACCGGGGTCTCAAGGGTGTTGCTGAAAGGCGGCGAAGAAACGGGAAGGGGGACATCCAGGATTCGGTACCCGCGCAGATTCTACGGCGGGTACCATGGTGTGCGTGGTGTCTATTTAAGCGCGAGCGGCGAAGGGGACGTCGAAGGACAGGCGCCGGGGGTCATATACAATAAATAGTTTCCCATCCCATGTTGGGCGTCTTTTTTCTGTAACGGATGATGATGGACCATGACCATTTCATAGTCGTCCGCCTTCGTCACAGGAAACCCCTGACTGTCCTGATAGACTTGATGCGGTTGAAACTGGAGAAAGGTTCCGTCTTTGTCGACATCGGGAACCGTTCGCAGCAAAGTCTGCTTTCTGGTCATATTGTCCAGCCCGATCATGAGGAGTTCGTCATGCCCGTGGGGATAGGCGAACTTCACACAGCCATCCATTGAGAATTTGAGCGGCTCCCGGTGGACTTGAACTCCGGTGTTAATCTCAATCCCTTCATCCGTCTGATTGGGGCCTCGCTGAGAGAACTTGCTGAAGCACACGATATTGACGCCCACCTGATACACGTCCATTTCCTTGACCGGTGCGCCTTCAGGCGCCATGTACATGGTGAAGGTTGCCATGACATCTTTGGTCACCGGCGCTTTATGATAAAACGCGACGATCGACATCAGATGGTCACTCTTGGCAAGCTTGACTCCATAGCCCTCGGGGAAACGCGTCTCCGTCATCTCCAGTCCTGCTCCCGCAAAGAACAACGGTTCACCGTCGCATGAGACGCTCGGCTTGCTGTTATTGAGCATCAGGATATGGTGGAGATAGTTTTTGGGGAGAGGTTTTCCTTCTTTGGTGAAGACCGCGGTCTTATACCCCACCATATACATATCCTTAGGAAGCTGAAAACTATGCTTGGGCATGGACGCGGCCAGATCTCCGTCGTGAGCGGCTGGGAGGTCGATGGGACCGAAGGTGAGGGTGACCACATTGCCCTGAACTGAGACGGTCGTCTCCGTTTGATTTTTGAGTGTCGGAACAGCATGGTGATCGTGACCGCCGTCTGCGAACACAGGGGTTGCGAGACAGATGCCGGAGAGCAGAGTGAGAAGTACCTGACGCATAAAACCTCCCAAGCATGAAAAGTGGTCACGTGAAGATGCAGCTCGCCGGTTGTAGACGTCTATGTGATAGGCGTATGTCATCGTGCAGATGGTGGTGGGGTCAACCGTTTCCAGAGATAGGTTCCGCCGTGTTCACGAGGAGGAATATTCTTCTGAGTACCGACGCGAGAATACCACCACACACCTTTGGCTTGGGTCCCATCATCGGAGAGGAGGAGCTCAAACCCTCCTTCTCGGTCGTTGCCAGGCTGTTGCCAGGTGCCTTGCCAGAGACGGTCGGAGAATTTCGTGGTCGTAAATTGGCCACCGTGTTGTGTATAGGGGCCGTTGCCGGTTTTGTCGAGAGTGGCCCGATAGCGTTTATCGTCCTCCACTTCCAGAATGTCCCATTCCCCGCTCACGTCAAGGACAGTAATATTGCCGCTTGATGAAGCGACGGTGCGTGCTGTCGCGGCGCTTGTTCGATCATCGACCGGCACCGCGTCGCTCACACTGCGAAAGGACTCATGCCAGGACAGGAGAATCCACTGGCCGTTTCGACGCTCGAGCACACCAGTTTCCCGTAACGGCAGGACGGTTCGTTGCTGGTCTGGCCCATGACCGAGGATACGCCCATAGGCCAGTTCCATCGTGTACCACCCAATATCTCCCTTCGACCACACCTTGAGTTCGGAGATGCGTAGATCGAGCGCAGTCGCGTTGGCAAACTCTTCTTTCATATCCCGTTCAAGGTCAGGCCATCCCACGTATTTTCGGCCCCCGATGGAATAGCTGACGATATCGGCGTCGTGGGCCATCAGCTTGGATAAGGTAGCCAAATCCTTTTCTGCATTCGCTCGCACGAGGGCGCGAACGGTGGCCTCGAGTTCGGTGTTATCTGTGGGCGCACTCATCGCTGTGGGAACACACCATACTGCTCCGATGAGCAGAAGCACAATGAGTCGAAACAGTGCGAGAACACGCATGATAATTCTCCGGCCTGGTTCACAAGGGAAACGGGAGGAAAGACTGCCTGGCTGGAACCTGAGGCTACAGGGCTGAGAGAGCCTTGTCAATGACTAAACTGCAGCGACAGCCGATGGTCCTTGCCCCACGACGATGACGGTCACATTATCTTCTCCCCCTCTCTTCAGTGCCTCCTCAATGAGGTTGTGGCAGGCCCGGTGGGGATCGCCGCTCGCACGGGAGAGTACCGATGCAATGGCTGCGTCCTCTAACATTTTCGTGAGTCCGTCGCTGCAGAGTACGAGCAGATCGTGAGGGGTGACCGGTATCGAAGTCAGCTCTGGTTCCATATCGGCGCCCATCCCTAAGCCTTTGGTCAAGACATGGCGTTCAGGATGTACGAGCGCGGTGGCCTCATCGATCAAGCCGCGCTGCACAAGTTGTTGAACGAGGGTGTGATCGCGCGTCAATTGTGTGAGCTGCCCAGTTCGATAGAGATAGGCTCGACTATCGCCCAAGTGGGCAATATGGGCGACCGGTATCGGTGTTGGCGTGATGGCCAAGGCGACAAAAGTTGTCCCCATCCCTCTCAAGGAGGACTGTTCCAGCATGAGATCATGAATTCGCCGATTGGCGCTCGTCACCACGTCTATCATGAATTCCGCGGCGCCGTTTGGGTGATCGTGCAGCAAGGATGTTCGCGCTCGCGCCCGCTCTGTGGCCACGGATACGGCGGTTTGGGCCGCAACATCTCCTGCCGGGTGCCCTCCCATGCCGTCTGCCACCACCCAGACGCCATAGTCGTTCAGAAGAGCCAGTGCATCTTGATTCGAGGCGCGAACATGCCCGGTCTCAGTTCGTCCGACCCCAATCCATCGTTGGGGTTGTGTCACGGTGCGACCTCGATCGGTCTTTGGCTGGGGGCAATTGGAAATCCTACAGAAGATGGGCCGAATCGAGAGACCATCTGGTCATAGAGCTGTGCCGCCAGCGGTTCAAGGTTTTGGGTATCGGCCGCGTTGTACCTCAGCAATAAATCGCGTGCAGCCTCGTTTCCCGCGCACCACTGATGCCAGAGGCGGACGGCTTCCCATCCATCGAGTCCCATCACATCGGTCTCGCGAGTAATGTGCATGTCCTGTTCAATGCGTTTCAGTCCGCCCTGCAGGCCGAGTCTGCGCGCCGCGAAGCAGAGATCGAAATGCGGTTTTTTGAAATTCAATCGGGGGAATTTTGCCTGCAAGTAGGGAATATCAAACCCGCTGCCGAAGAATGTAATGAAGAGGTCTGTCTGTTCCAGTTCTGCGTGCAATCGGTCCTCGGTTAACGTTTCTCCTCGAACGAGGCTGGTCATGTGACCGTTTCGATAGAGTCCGACCACCGTGACATGCCCCTCGCGCGCGGGCATCCCTGTCGTTTCAATGTCCAAATAGAGCGTGCGGGGGCGAAATGTTTCGAAGAGGCGCCAGTGGTCTCGACTTTTCAAGCAGGCGCCGAAGAAGTGCGCGTCACCTGCATCCAAGCGTGATTGAGCGGTCGCGAGTTCGTGATCGTACCACTCTTTTCTGGTCGAGGAGATGCCGGGTAGGGTTGGAGATCGGAGGAATGACGTCCAGTTGAGGATGCCCTCTTGCCAGAGACGACGTTCGGAACTTTGGCCGATACCTTTGAGAAGCACGAAGGATGACGCGAGCATATGTTCGAGGGATTGTAGCCTTGATTTCACCGAATAAACAAGCTAAAGTCCGCGTCCTAAAAGGGTTTTCACCTGATCGTCCCCGGGAGGCCAGACTCGAACACCATGGCGGATCTTCTCAATAAAATTCGCATTACCGTTGGATCTGTGCAACTGGATGCGGAGCTCAAGTCGACAAAAACGGCGCAAGAAGTCTATGCGGCGTTACCGATAGAAAGTCCGGTCAATACGTGGGGCGAAGAATTCTATTTTAAGCTGGCCGGGGTGAAAGACCATCGAGAGACCGCAACCAATCAGGTCAAAGTCGGTGATGTCGCGTTCTGGGGAGCAGGACAGGTCCTGGCTATTTTCTTCGGTCGCACACCGATGAGCATAGGGCAGGATCCAGTTCCAGCCGATCGCGTCAACATCATCGGCCATATTCTTGGTGACGCCTCGGCGCTCAGACGAGCCATGGATGCATCAACCATTCGAATCGAGCGGATATAGTAGGATGCTGAAAAGGGGCGGGATAGCTGGGACAATCCCCGTGCTTGCGCAACGCGCGGCCTCCGAAGGCCCTCGTTGGACGCGCGCAGTTGGGGTCATCCCAGCCACCCCTTTTAAAGAGGTAGTTTGCTGCGGCCTTGCTGGACGAACTGTTTGAGCATCCTACGGAACGTGCTCTTGTTGTGCTACATGTGCGGATGACCAAAGTTCTCACGTGCTAAAATAATTTTTTACGGCTGCTAGTCATGAGACTGTCGAAAGAACGGATTCGCCACATCTCGGAGTCGGTCGCCACTAAGCTGCAGCAGGAGGGGCAGGTGGCAATGGTTGGAGATCATAAGGCGTTCGTCGAACAGATCGGTCATGCCATTCTTGAGGAGCTGTCGGTTGAAGATCGCTTGAATGCTGAAGTGCGGCAACTGTTGAAGGTCTACGAACAAGATATCGAGCGCGGACATGTGGACTATCAGCGGATGTTCACGCTGGTGAAGGGTAAGTTGGCACGGGAGCGGGGCATCATCCTGTGAGGAGTGATCGGTGATGTGGTGGGATAGTTGGAAGTTAGTGAAGCGCTCATCACTCGTCACACATCACCCTTCACGCGAGGACCGGATATGTTGAGCGAAGATAAAATCAGCCACCTTTCACACGTCATTCTTCAAGTGGTCAAGAAAAGCCCGCTGGTGACAGTGCGGGCCGATGAAGGGCGGGTGTTGAAAGAGATCAAGCGGGTGCTCGCATTCGAGTTGGCGCAAGAAGAAGACATCGATCGAAAGGTCAAAGCGAAATTAGCTTCCTATTCGCGCGGAATCGTTGAGGGTAGTGCGGAATGGGACGTTCTGTATCGGAAGACATTCGAGGAAGAGACGCGGAAACATGCGAAGGGGTGAGCCACTGCGAGAACGTCACGGCGTAAGAACATGTCTGCCCATGCTCGGGGTGATTCTCGTGCTCGCCGCATCAGTCTCCTGTTCCTGGACGAGCAAGGCAAAGCCATTGGTCCCATTGGCACTCGAATCCGGAGTGAAACCCCAAGTCATGACCCTGACGGAACAGGGGACGCTGGCCTACCATGCGAAGCAATTCGACGAAGCGAAGCAGTATTTTTCCAAGGCGGTGGCCGAGGTTCCTCAATCGGGGCCTGCACACTATAATTATGCCTTAGCCTTGTATGCCTTGGGCGATACGGAGCAAGCGCGCCAAGAATTTATGGAAGCGGCGAACCTGGCTCCGGGAGACCAAGTAATCTGGGATTCGCCCGCGCTTCGCCCCTATGGCAATCCAGAGACTCCCAAAAAGAACCAACCACGTGGGCCCGGGGGTGCCAGGTCGGGGCCTGGTAGCGGGCCTCGATATTAAGAGGAAAAGGGGTACATAAAGATGGCAAAGGAACTCACAGTCGGTGATAAGGCTCCCGCCCTCTCACTTCCCGATCAATCGGGAGAACCGGTCAGCCTGAAAGATTTCACAGGCAAGCAGGTGGTGCTGTACTTTTATCCCAAAGATGATACCCCTGGCTGTACGACGGAATCGTGTGACTTTCGCGATGCCGAGATATCGATCAAGAAGGCGGGAGCGGTTGTGTTGGGCGTGAGTTTTGACGGCCAGGAATCCCACCAGAAATTCATCAAGAAGTTTACCTTGCCGTTCACGTTGCTCAGCGACGAAGACAAAGTTGTCGCAAAGGCCTACGGGGTCTACAAAGAGAAGAGCATGTACGGCAAAAAGTATTGGGGTATCGAGCGCAGTACGTTCGTGATCGACCAGGCCGGCAAGTTGAAGGCGATCTTTCGCAAGGTCAAGGTGGGTGGTCATGTCACTGAAGTGGTGGCGGCCCTGAAGGCCTAACCTTCTCACAGAATGCTGAAAAAGCCCGTCAGCGTCGTTCTCGCCTCGAAAGCATCCTCAACGTAGCCCAGAGGCTACGCCTCCGGTGCTTCCATCGGCTGCGGCCTTGCTGACAGCCTTTTTGAGCATCCTGCGTAGGGTGTTCCTGTTGATTCTTATGCGACTGTGCGGCTTATGGGCAATCTTTCCCGCAGGGCCGGTTTCTTCACCGCCCTCTTTTTTTTGACTGCGACTACCACCCTCTTCGCTGCTGAGAAGACTTCTGTAATCCTGACGGTTCACGATAGCCTCACTGCTCCTAACCAGCCAGCCACTATTGAAGCGACGCTCACACAGAAGGGCTCTCGGGCGGAGACCGGCATAGGAGGGGAGCCCATTGAGCTTCTCGTTGCCGGTCAGGTTGCCGCGACCGCGATGACTGGCGGCGACGGGCGGGCTCTTTTGTCATATACCTCAAAGGCAAAAGCTATGATCCCATTCACTGTGCGCGCTGGAGCCGCTTCAAATGTTCAGGTAGCTGAAGCTGGTGCGAACCTGGCCGTGTGGGAACGTCGTAGTCCGATGATGGCGGTGGAGATGGCAGCACTCATGGAGGACGCCGAAGGCAGACGTCCGATGCCTGATGCCGCTGCAGAACTCGGCAAACTCACGCAGTTTTACTACAACGTGCTCTATGTGGTGACGCATGATAAGGCGGCTGGCACGAACGATCAGGTGAATGCCCAAGCCAGACAATGGCTCAAGGATCAGAAGTTTCCAGTCGGGCACATTGTCGTGCTGCCGTCCAATCCGGAGGCGTTTGGGGCGAAACTCGACGAACTGCATGCCGCCGGATGGACGACACTCAAAATAGGGGTGGGGCGCACAAAGGCCTTTGCTGAAGCGTTTCTGCAGCGACGCCTCGACGCCGTGATGGTGCCGGAACCGGCCAAAAGCGAGGCGCCACGGAAGGCGAAGGTGGCAAAGGAATGGAGGGATGTGCGGAAAAAGATGTAGCGGGTAACTGGACCATCCTTCTTGCTCGCAGAGGCCCCACGATGAAACGGTGGTCCCTCGATGCGCGCAGTGAAGGACAGTCCAGTCACCCGCTTTGAGAGATGTTTTCCACTCTGGGTGGAGAGAAAAGTAGAAAAAATGAATGATGCGACGGCCGGGTGCTCCTCCTGCTCCCAGAGTGCGCACAGTGAAACGGTGCTCCCTCGATGGGCGTAGTGAGGAGCACCACCGCCATCCACCTTCTTCCGCTAGAGGATAGAAGGATGAGAAAAAAATGAAAAGCTGACCTCCACTGCTCGTGGAACGCGCACGATGAAACAGTGCTCGTTCAACACGCGCAGTGGAGGAGCCACCTGGCCGCCCCAACCAGGCGGGCGTTCGCAGTCTGGTAGACGGACTTTGAGTTCATTCACGGAGGTGGTGTTATGCGGATCCGCATAGGATGTCGTAAGGACCCATGGTTGCGACTAATTGAAATAACAACGAATATGGCGCATTGCTCAGAAGAATCGATGGCGTGTTATACGGGCAAAAAATCAAAGATCTAGCTCTTATGCGGATCCGTCTAATCATTGTTAGGGGGTTCTATGCCATTACAGCTCGTTCTCACGCTAACAGCGGCATCCGTAGGTTTCGTTTCTGCAATCTTCTTTTGCGTTGGGTCCATCTTAAATACTCCCGAATCAATCTTGCTCCAAGCCACTCCGTTTTTTGACTTCAGCGAACCAATCGCTCTTTCTCTAAGCGCCGAGAAAGCACAATACTCAGTTGGTGCGCTGCTTCTCGTAGTTTCTTTTGTTCTTCAAGTGCTGGCAGCTTTAGTTCCACCAACAAAACCATCACCACTTCCTCAAATTCTTCGTCACTGGCATCTCGTATTTCTTGTTGTTCTTCTAACGTCAGCAATCTCCATCCCGATTTGTCTTGCCATCGAACAAACATCCATACAAAAAGTAAAAACACTGAACAGCCATAGAACAAAATGAGGCCAATCCCTAACATGCCGCTCAACCTCGTTCGCTTCGCTCACTGGACGCTGCGCGATCGTTAAAGTTAAAGGGGTCACATCTTGTAATATCATATAGCTTTGGTGGAACGCCTCCATGGCTCGTCCGCTCCGCATCGAATCCCCTGGTGTTCTCTATCGCGTCATCTTGCGTGGTGACGGACGCCGGGAACTCGTTAAAGGGGTCACATCTTGTAATATCATATAACTTTGGTAGACCGCCTCCATGGCTCGTCCGCTCCGCATCGAATTCCCTAGTGCTCTCTATCGCGTCATCTTGCGCGGTAACGCACGCCTATCTCGCTTGGTGACCACACGATTTCGTGACGAGCTGTCATGAATAATCCGGCTGCCGACCTCTTGCTCGGGTATTTTCCGCTGGTTGTGGAGGAGAAGAGGAAAAAAATGGAATAGTCGTTTCGTTTCTGATTCGTAGATCGACGGGCACACATGTCACCGTCGCATCCGACTCCCCAAGGCTTCTTGCCCTCTGCAACGTCCCGCTAAAAATTTACAACACCAGTACTGTATTCGATCGGAACTAGGGAATCTCCTCGTTTGCAAGCGGTGTAGTGCGCCTCTGTGAATGTATGGCCGTCATCCCCATTCATCTCTCTATCTCCAAGCGTCAAATTTGCTGAGCCGTTTATTGAATCGGATTTGATTCACCTCATGAATCTATTTCGATACAGGCGTCTGTGATCAGGAGATGTAAGGGACACGTGTATAGTTAAGCAGCAATACGTATAGCGTTGAAAGCATTAAGATTAAGGGTGCAGCAAGTGACTCGATGCGTCTGCTCCCGTGCTGGCATCTAGCTTGCTAGTGACGAATAGGGAATCGCACAAGAGCTTCTAGCAGTGGGCGACTCTTGGCGGACTCGGGTGCTGCCCAGCGAGCTGGATCAATCAAGGAAAGGAGGGAGCAGTATGCTGATCTGCATGCGATGCTGTGGTATACCGCGGGACAGGCTATAGCCAATGAATGTCAAGGGGGTAACAGACCTTCGGCAAGAATCGCACGGCATATTAGATGGGCAGAAAACGAGAACTCCCCATCTTATGTGGAACAGTCTGATTATATTCGGACAGGCAGCTAGTTTTGTTCGCTAAGCTACTGAGACCAAGGGGAACCCAATGCAGCGTCACTTGTCTAACTCGACAAGAGGCGACCTGCCACCGGCAACAAGGGTACGCGCGAGCTACTCGTACGGCCGATAGTCGATGTGCCACACAACCAAAAAGGAGCTACTACCATGACTATGCGTCGCCAGCAGTCCCTCGAACGTCGCCGCGCCGCGGCTGAAATCGCCGCCGCCCGCCCGCATCCCATACACCGGGCCAACGGTGACGAGCACCGGCATCGGGATGAGAATGGCAAATCGACCTATATCGGCAATTTCACGAAGTGCCTTCGCCACGATGACAACGGATTTCTCGTCGACCCGATGGACTATTCCGAATGGGTTCGCTCGATCGACAGTGCGGATCCGAGAGACATTGCTGCACAGACTATCGGAGGACCTCCGTGGAAGGTACTTCAGAATAACATCGACAACATTCCTGTGCGCGGATGGGAGAGTCAGGGGGCCGGATCGACCTTCGAACTCGAGGGACCGGACGCGCAGTCCGTGACCATGCCGCCGGCACCGGCGCTCGACTCCGAAGAACTGGCCGCTGAGATGGCTGAGCTCTACTGGATGGCGTTATGCCGCGATATCCCATTCGCCCAATGGGCCGGGGATGCGACGATCGGGGACGCTATCAACTCCCTGAAGAAGCTCGACTGGTTTCGCGCCAATCGGGCGGTCACCGGGTCCACCGATGTCCTGGCGTCCTCGCAGGCGCGGCGCCGTATCCTGCGTGGTCCTGGCGATACATTCACGCTTTCGGAGTTGTTTCGCGGCGTCACGCCGGGCGAGCAGATCGGTCCGTACCTGTCTCAATTTCTCCTGGCCGGCAGCCGGGGTGTTAATGGCAACGACCTAGCTCATGCCCATGCTGACGGCTTCATCGCCTATGGTGCAGTTCGTGTCGATCAGCGGGTACGACAGGCACCCGCCAACATCAATTACATGACAACATTCGACGAATGGCTTGATGTTCAGAACGGGGCGAATCTTCGCGGACGGGAAGCGCCTTACATTGGATACCGGTTCATGGCGACCCCGCGCGACCTCGCGACGTATGTTCACTATGATGCACTGTACGAAGCCTATCTTAATGCCTGTCTCTTGCTCCTATCGGTCGGTGCACCGTTCGATCCCGGACTGCCGTTCCTCCGAAACGATGCCATCGACAAGCAGACTGGGTTCGCCCAGTTCGGTGGTCCGCACATCCTCAGCCTCGTCACTGAGGTGGCAACGCGGGCACTCAAGGCCGTGCGTTACCAGAAATACAACGTTCACCGACGCTGTCGGCCGGAGGCAGTCGGCGGGCGGCTGCACCAACTTGCCACATTGCCGAATGGCCCAGTGAAGGACAGACTGGCGGTGCTGCAACCGATGCTCACTCGACTGTCCTCGAACGCCGTGAAGCTCGACGTCGCGCTCGGTGATAACTGGCTGTTGCCGATGGCATTCCCTGAAGGCTCGCCCACCCATCCGTCATACGGAGCCGGGCACGCAACCGTCGCCGCAGCATGCGCGACCATACTTAAGGCTTGGTTCGACCACGGCTGGACGCTACCATTTGCGTTTGAACCGGCTGCCGATGGTTCGACTCTCACGGACGTCTCGGGAGCGACTCCGCCGCTGACGGTCGAGGGCGAACTCAACAAGGTCGCGGCCAACATCGCTATCGGACGCAACTGGGCCGGGGTCCATTACTACAGCGACTATATCGAGTCCTTCCGCATGGGCGAGCAGATTGCCCTCGGGATACTGGAAGAGCAGAAGATCTGCTACGGCGAAACCTGGAGCATGAACGTGCCGCTGATGGACGGGACAGTTGTGCGGATTTGACGAGGTCCGTAGTCTTCACCCGCAAGTCGGTCTCGTCTGGTTGAGTTACTGCCGGAGAGTGCTGGATTGCAGCAGCTAATCGAGGATCTGAGATTATGGTGATGTAGATGGTTATTGTATTTCGCTACATCTGGTCCAGCACTGTGAGCTGCTCAGCAACCACGTCGATGGGCCGTCAGCCAGCAGCGCATCGCTTGCTGGCTGACGGCCTCTCACATGGGAAAAGAGAAACGGGATCATGAAGCAAGAGGGGTCAGATCTTGTAATATAATATAGCTTTGGTGGAACGCCTCCATGCATGGCTTGTCCGCTCCGCATTGAATCTCCTGGTTCTCTCTATCGCGTCATCTTGCGTGGTAATGGACGCCTGTCTCGCTTGGCGACCGCACGATTTTGCGACGAGCTGTTTGGTGAGGAAAAAAGGAAGGAATTGAAATAATCGTTTCGTTTCTGATTCGTAGATTGACGAGCACACATGCCACCGTCGCATCGGACTCCCCAAGGCTTCTCGCTCTCCGCAACGTCCTACCTAAATTTTAAAACACCAGTATTGTATTCGCTTGCAGAACTAGGGCGTTCCCTAGTTCTGCAAGCGGTGTAGTGCGCCTCTGTGAATGTATGGCCGTCATCTCTGTTCATCCCTTGATTGCCAGACCACAAACCGTCTGAGCGTTCTCGTGAATCGGATTTGATTCACCTCATGAATCTCTTTCGATACAGGCATCTGTGATCAGGAGATGTGGGTGATAGATACATTCTTACTCGGCAATACGTACCTCGCTGAAATTGCAAGAGATTGAAGATGCCACCCGATGATTCGACACTCCTGTTCCATGATGGCATCTCGCTTGCTATTGACGAATGTGGAGCCGGACAGTTTTGCGCAGATATCCGAAGTGATCGCGGTAAACAGGTATTCATGATGAGTTCAAGCTAGGGCGCACGACATGCTTCGTAAGAGACGTCAACACTTATCTAGAGTGAAATCCGCGCTGGCCGGTCGCTAGCATCAGAATCACGAGAGGAGAGAACGCATGGATCATATTCTTATGTTGGGATGAGTCCATCTAGCAACGTAATCATTATGACGGTCTTACACAAGGAGAGAAGCAATCATGCTGTCAGCAAAAGAGTTTCTCAAGGATGCCCGACTGAATCTGGAATTTAAACGCCCATTGATTGATGCGTTGAAGCCATGGAAGCTGAATACCTACGTTGACATTCTGGTCGTTGTCGACACGGCAATATCGACTGATCCGGCAAACGATTTTGGCATTGCCAGCGTGATCGAGTTAATTCGTAATTCTGCGGTCGGCTGCATGCGCTTTCGCGTGGATATTGCGCTACGCAACGGAGAGACCCCTCCTCATGTTGTGGCCGCACCCACGATCCATCAACCGAAATATCGTGGATTCCGTTTTAATATGATGAATGGAGCAACATCGGTGATCGACAAGTACGAGCAGATCTGGTGCTTTGGTTTCAATCCGAGCAATTCTGGGAACCCGAGTGATGCAGAAATCGATCAACCAGGAGCATTCCCAGCGAGCGATGCCGAACTTCTAAAACTGAGTCAGTGGATGCAGGATAAAAAAGGTGGCTTGTTCGGGACCGGCGATCACCATTTCTTGGGGGCCTCAATGTGCCGCCGTATCCCCCGATTGGGTACCATGCGTCGCTGGACGAATGCCGATGGTGTTCCCCCAATCGGTAGTCCGGCCCGAATTGACACCTTACGCCCACCTTCACCAGCGTTCGAACCAGGAGCCCCCGGTGGGCCACTTCCTCTAAATAATTCTCCGCATCAAGGGGATCTGACTCCACAACCGATCCAGTGGGTCACGTGGCAAAGTTCTTTCTGGCCATTCGGGATTCGCAAGCGGCCGCACCCAGTGCTGTGCCATCCCACCTTAGGGCCAATCGACGTCATGCCGGACCATGCACATGAAGGCTTATGCGTGGATACCGCCGCTGTCCCGCTTGGCAGCAGCTACAATTTCGGCGGTGGGGCCCAACCCGAATACCCCAATGCCATCGATGGTGGACCGAGACCGACGCCACTGGTGATTGCCTATGGAAGCAATCTTGGCGATCCACCGTATAACTTCGGCAAACTCGCGCAGCCGGCCCGTACCTCGAATCCGATGATCTCCGTGTATGACGGGCATCGGGCAGGGGTTGGGCGCGTCGCGACTGATTCGACGTGGCACCATTGGATGGATGTGAATATTGATAACATGAAAGCAGCCAACAACGATGACTGGAAGAAAATCAGTCGATACTTCATTAACCTAGCCGTCTGGCTCAACCCGCCTGGTTTTTCGACACGCTGCCTCTATCTGTCCGCGGTGGTGAGTCACTTCGAATATCCCGGGTTCCAGGAATTCGTGCCCGGTCTTTCCACCCGTGAGCTCGGCCGTAGTCTGCGCTCACATCTGATCAAGTACTACGGGCCTTGCTGGGTGACCGAGCATATTTGGGACATCATCTGGGAGCGTAAACTGTTACCTTTTGAGATCCTCACCAAATTGAAGCCCCAGGTCGACCAACCCGACATCGATCCGGATATTTTTGAAGAGACTGTCTTGGGTACGCTGGTCGAGGCTACGATGAAACAGGCTGAAGTCATCAAGAGAGCGGCTGCAGACGGCAAGGCGCAAGTCGACATCACCATACCGGAGCCGGACGAATTGTTTGCCGAGCCGCTGCGTAAATCGATTGGTGCGCTGACTCAGGATTTCCAGAAGCGGTTCGAAAGCGGAGTAAAGATCTTTAAGGATATGCGTAACTGATCGTGACGTTGTAGTCGTGAATGGCCCTGCGGAAAGAGTGGGGCCATTCACCTGGGCGATTGTAACGCACGGGGTGCCAGATTCTTATGGCATGACCATAAAATGGGGTCTGGTTTGTGCAACTGTCTTGGTTGTTAAGCCGGTTCCGGCGCTGGTCTCGCAATGCGACTGCGCAATTTCGCGACGAACCGCCATGAATAATGCGGGCTCGTAAGCGTGTTGACATGCCGACTCAAAGGAAGATTGACGAAGCCCGACGACTCACCCCTGAACAGCGATTGCTGAATCTGCTGAAATTTTCCGACGCTGCTGCCGCGTACTACCTTGCTGGTTCCAAGAAACGTTAGCGCAAACTCCCTGGGGTGAAGATCTTTGCGCAACACCCCTATCTTCCATTCACCTCTCCCATCCTTTACTATAAGCCTCAGATTTCCTTCCTCTTGAGGCGTATCTTCATGCGGGTGAAAACGAGTTTTTCCTGCCAAGCTTGCGGTCACCAGTCGCCACGGTGGCTGGGTCGTTGCCCGGATTGCAGTGGCTGGAACACCATGAAAGAGGAACGGCAGGCGCCGACCGGTAAGGGACGGCCTGCTGCGATGAAGATGGCGCAGGCCAAGGCTACGCCGATTGCTGAGATCGAAGTGGTCGGTGAGGATCGGCGGCTGACGCAGATCGGTGAATTCGATCGGGTGTTGGGTGGGGGAGTGATTCCCGGCTCAGTCATTTTGATCGGCGGTGATCCTGGGATTGGGAAGACCACCCTGTTGCTCCAGGCGCTCCCACGACTGTCTTCAAAGAAAGAACCAGTGCTGTATGTTTCCGGAGAGGAATCTCCGAGGCAGATTAAGATGCGGGGACAACGGCTCGGCATCGAGCATCCGAATCTGTTGATCCTGGCAGAAACCTCACTCGAACAAATCCTTAAAGCGGTGCAGGAAATCCAGCCGGCTGCAATGGTCGTCGATTCGATTCAAACGGTCTACACGGAACAGATTACTTCTGCGCCGGGGAGTATCAGTCAGGTGCAGGAAGTGGCAGGCCAATTGATGTGGTATGCGAAACGAAGCAGCGTGCCGGTCTTTATTATCGGGCATGTCACCAAAGAAGGCGCGATTGCTGGACCGCGGCTGCTAGAACATATCGTCGACACGGTGCTGTATTTTGAAGGGGATAAAGGCCACAGCTTTCGTATTCTCCGCGCCGTGAAGAATCGGTTCGGTTCAACCAACGAGATCGGCGTGTTTGAAATGAAAGATTCCGGGCTGGAGGAAGTGAGTAATCCCTCCGAGTTATTTTTGGCGGAACGGTCTCAGCGCACGACGGGATCGGTCGTGGTCTCCAGCCTCGAAGGATCGCGGCCGATTCTGGTCGAACTTCAAGCGTTGGTGTCGTCCACGAGTTATGCGATGCCGAAACGAATGGCGAACGGTGTGGAGCAGAATCGAGTCTCGCTCCTGCTCGCGGTCATGGAGAAGCGGCTGGGCATGCACCTATCCGGACAAGATGTCTACGTGAATGTCGTCGGCGGGATGCATATCGACGAGCCTGCTATCGATTTGGGCATTGTGGCGGCAGTGACATCGAGTTTGCGCGAGGTGCCAATTGAGCCGGGATTGTTGGTGTTGGGTGAAGTGGGGCTTGGTGGTGAAGTGCGGGCTATCAGTCAGGCCGAGATGAGGATTCGTGAAGCGGCAAAGATGGGATTCACACGCTGTCTGTTGCCGGAACGGAACTTGGCCAAGCTGGATCCCATTGATGGGATCGAATTGATTGGGATTAGGGAAGTGGGAGAGGCGTTGGATGTGGTCTTGGCGTAGCAGGATGCTGAAACAGTCCGCCAGCATCGTTCTCGCATCGTTCAGATCCTCAACGTACCCCAGAGGGTACGCCTCCGGTCTTCACTCGCTGCGGCCTTGCCGGACGAACTGTTTGAGCATCCTGAGGGATCGTGTCTTCTTATCAGGGACGCGCACAGTGGTTTCCGTCAGTGTTTCCACTGTCGTGGCTGTATTGGCTCTTACCTTCTTATCGGGTTGCGCGCTGTTTACGCCGCGCGAGGAAGTTCAGCTCAAGCAGGCGACGGTGGAGGAGCTGACTGTGTTGCTGAGTGAGCGGGAGGCGGCGATTCAGACAATGAAAGGTCTCTTCAGCGCGAAGGTGCGAGGTGGGATCATTCCTATCGCGTCACGGGTGGAGGGATCGTTGTACTATCGCCGTCCGAACGCCATGCGTCTGCGCGGGTTCACCCCGGTCGGCGCCGAACTTTTTGAATTTGTGCAGGCAAACGACCAATTCAGGTTGCGACTCCCGACGATGGGTCGCGTCCTGTCCGGCAATCCTTCCGACATGAGTGAGATGGGAAAGCTCGCACGGCCCTTTCAATTGAGTGTGTGGGCGATGGGTGGCGTGTTGGGTACCGGCAAGATTTCACACGATGAGACGGTTGTCCTTGTGGAAGAAGGGGACCGCTACCGACTGGATGTCTTCGGTCCGTCTCCCAACGGGACACCTCTTATGCATCGGCAGCTGTGGTTCGAGCGGCAGGCATTCCATGTCGTTCGGGAAGACCGGCTCACAGAGTCCGGTACCATGGAAGCGACGATTCAGTATGAGGATTTCCGTACCATCGGCGAGTCGAAGGCTGTGTCAAACGACGACGATAGGCCACTGCAGCGGCCGTTTAAGATCCTCTTGGAAGACGGCAGGGGACAGGGGAGCGTGCAGGTCACGTTTCACGAGATGACTCCCAATCTCCCGCTCACGGCCACTGATCTTGCGCAGGCCTCGCCCCAATGAAAATATTGGCAGTCGACACGGCAACCTCATGGCAGAGTGTGGCGATCCTTGATGACTCGCGTGTGCTCGCCCGTCACGACCAGGATGCGGCTGGATCGCATGCGAAATTATTGCTGCCGACGATCGATCGATTGTTTCGAGAGACGGGTCTGACCGTCAAGCAGTTGGATGGCCTCGTGGTGTCGATCGGTCCCGGCTCTTTCACGGGACTTCGTGTCGGACTGGCCACGCTGCTGGGGTTTCGAACGATTAGCCGGCTTCCCTTGGCGGTCGTGCCGACATTGGAGGGTATGGCCTGGAATCTCAGAGGAACCTCAACGCTTCTCTGTCCCATTCTCAACAGCCGGCGCGGGGAACTTTATTGGGCGCTGTTTCGATGGAGCAGCGATGATCGCTTGGAGCGAGTGTTGTCGGAACAGGTGGGCACGCCACATATGCTAGGGAGCAGGCTCAGCGAATCTGTCCTCCTATTCGGCGAAGGTTGGACGGTTGAAGAGTCAGCCATCCGGGCGTCTATTTCTCCAACCATCACAGTGAGTGAGGCGCCTGAATCTTCCATGAAACCTTCAGCTGTCTCGATCGGGCAGGCGGGACTTGAGCGGCTTCGGCGAGGTGAGTGCGCGGGAGTCGGCATGAGTCCTCTGTATGTGCAGCGTACCGCAGCAGAACTGAAGTACGAGGAGTCGGGGAGGATTTCGCCTGTGGCCCTCCGTCAAGAGCGGGTTGCACGAAAAGTGAATGCCCGGCTGGCGACGGCTCGGGGCAGGCGAGAGAAGGGCAAGAGTGGGACAAGATAATGTCGCTGCGTTCTTGCAGGATGCTCAAAAAGGCCGTCAGCAAGGCCGCAGCAAGTGAAGGGCCGAGGCGTACCCTCGGGGTACGTTGAGGGTCTGAACGATGCGAGAACGAAGCTGGCGGACTTTTTCAGCATCCTGCTCATGAAGGGGAGTGGCGATGGGTGAATGGGTCATCGAGCCGGCAACCGCCGAGGCATTGCCGGACATTCTGCAAATCGAAGAAGCTTGCTTCTCGGCCCCCTGGACGCGCAAAATGCTAGAGGCGGAACTGAGCGGCAATCCCTTTGCGCATTTTCTCTTGGCCAAGCGGGTGCCGCCGGGCGATGTTGGCGCTGTCTCGATTGTCGGGTACCTCTGTTTCTGGGTCGTCTTCGAGGAAGTACGGCTGATGAACTTGGCGGTCATCGAGTCGATGCGACGCAAAGGGATTGCCAGGGCCTTGGTGATGCAGGCGCTGGAGATGGGACTGGCCCAAGCCGCGAAGTGCGCAGTGCTTGAAGTACGGGCGTCAAGCCACGCCGCGCAGGCCCTCTACCATCATCTTGGATTTCGCGACGTGTCGATCCGGCCAACCTACTATACGAATCCCATAGAAGATGCCTTATTGATGGAGCTGGACCCGATCGCGGCGGAGTCCGGTCTCTTGGCACAGGATATTCATCGCGAGGGAGGACCAATCACGCCACGGCAGTAATCTCATCACCAGGAGGTGCGACATGCTGACAGACAGTATGATTGCGGAACGACTGCACCAGTCCAGCCACGAATTCCGTGTACTGGAAGAGGCGCATCACCGTCTGGACTTGGAATTGATTCAATTGCAGAAACGCCATGTGTTGACTCCGGCTGAAGAGCTATCCGTGAAGGCGTTGCACAAAGAGAAGTTGGCGAAGAAAGACAAGATGGCCGAGCTGATTCGTGTCTGTCGGAGCCACGAGCTGCAGGCTGCTCCACAGTGAAGGACATCCTTGTGGGGCCGGCATCACGCTGCACTCAGAACTGGGGTCATGGCACAGATTCTCAACCCACTGGCCGCGCATATTCAGACCATCAAGAGGCGTCTAATCGTCATCGGGGCCACAATTGTGGTGGCCCTGATGGTGTGCTTTACCTTTTCCGGCGAGATGGTGGCCTGGTTGAATCGTCCATTTCCCAATCAGCTGGTGTTCTACGGACCGACAGAAGCGTTGTTTGCGTCGATCAAAGTGTCCTTGCTTGCGGCGATCCTGGTGAGTCTGCCCGTTATTTTCTATCAATGTTGGAAGTGCATTGAGCCGGCGCTGCTTCCTAAAGAACAACGCTGGGGCATTCCGTTGTTCGCGCTGGCAGGGGCGCTCTTCGCCTTCGGGTTGATCTTTTGCAATTTCGTCATTCTCCCACTCGTCATCAATTTCTTCGTCAGCTTCGGCATGGATCACGATGTCACTCCGGAGCTGAGTGTCGGCACCTACATCGACTTCAACGTCAAGTTTCTCCTGATATTCGGTTGCGCGTTTGAATTGCCGCTGGTGCTCACTATCCTGGCGCGGGTCGGGGTGGTGTCAGCCCAGGTGCTCGCGAAGTATCGGAAATATGCGATTCTGGCCTCTTTGATCCTGTCCGCCATCGTGACGCCCGACGCCACCCTCTTTACGATGCTCTTGATGGCTGTGCCTTTGATGGTGTTGTATGAGATCGGCATTCTTGGCGCACGTATCTTTGGGCGGGGAGGTCCGACTGAAGTCAGCTTGCCGCTCGATCCGGATGTGCCGATAGGGCCGGCCGGGCACCGTGTCCGATAGCAGAATGCTGAAAAATGGCGGGGAGTGGCCAGGTGCCCTCCTTGCTCGCAGAACGCGCACGATGAAACTGTGCTCGTTCGATGCGCGCAGTTGAGGGCAGCCTTGACCACTCCCCTAAAGGGAGGTATAGGGAATTGGACGGCCCTCGCTGGGGATAAAGCGCGTCTTGGCGCGCTGAGGGCTGGGTGGAATATTGCGCGCTGTTGGGATCATTCCCAACCATCCCTTAATAGAGTGAGTGATAGTTCGCTGAGGCGTTGCTGGACGGTCTTTTGAGCATCCTGCGGGGGTAACTGGATAGATGATGCTGCGGACTCGAATTCTATCGACAGTTCTTGCGCTGAGTATATGGAGTGCAAGCGGGATACTGGGGGCTGCCACTCAGGCGCCCTCACCGGTTCCGCCTGCTCTACCGCAAACCCCTGGTCATGGAGAAAGCCAGCTTCAATACGGCTCCTTTGGTCAGCAGGCGACGAGCATTCAGGCCCTCACCTCTGTTGGGAGCGATCTGATCTACGCCGGATCGTTCGGTCTCGGTCTCTTTCGTAGTGAGGATCGCGGCATCAACTGGACGAAATCTGGCCAGGGCGTAACCGACCCCTTTATTCTGACGCTGACGACGGGGAAAGATGGCGCCATCTATGCTGGAACGTTCCGTGGCGGAGTGTTTCGTTCGCGTGATCAAGGGAAGAGCTGGCAGGCAATCAATAGCGGGCTCAAGCGTTTAGAAATTAAAGCGCTCCTTGCCGTCAATCATGGGGTATACGCAGGGACGAGCGATGGGGTCTATCGGCTGACCGCTGACCGCTGGTCGGTCGTCACCACCGGTTTGGACGACATTCTGGTCCATGCTTTGGCTCTCTCGTCGGACGGGACCTTGTTTGCCGGTACCTCCGGGAAAGGGGTCCTACGATTTAAGGCTCAATCCACCGGTTGGGTGCGTGAGCGGCAAGGACTCAAAGATCACGAAGGGATGACGGAGAACTTTATTCGCGTCTTGACGATTGATTCAGACGGTGGCATCTATGCCGGCACATTTGACGGAGGTGTGTTTTGGAGTGCCGATGGGGGCGTCACCTGGCGGCCCATCAGCCGGGCACTCCCGAACGATTCGATTCGCGGGATTGTGTTCAATACCCGGGGGCTTTTTGTGGCGACAGGGCACGGCATTTTCAGAACGAACGACAAGGGTCGCCAGTGGGTGCCGCTCAATAAGGGCTTGACGAGTATGGCTATCCAGGTGTTGATCGAGTCCGGTGCGGGAGTGTTGTATGCCGGTACAAGCGACGGGGCGTTCCGAAGCGACGACGACGGACGAACGTGGAATCCTATCAACCAGGGTCTTGAGGGAGGGGAGGCTCCGGCGCCCTTCCATTTTCGTTAACCAAGAAAGGGTAGAGGACGATGTCAGAGCCGACAGCGAACACACGAGCCACCATTTCCATCAGCAGCAAGGGGACGCAGTTGGGCGAGATTGTCTTGCGGTTTTATCATGATGTGGCGCCGGGGCATGTGAAAAATTTTACCAAGTTAGCCCAGGAAGGTTTCTATAACGGTACGACGTTTCACCGGGTCATTCCCGGTTTTATGGTCCAGGGCGGCGATCCCAACAGCAAGAGCGCGGACCGTGCGTCGCACGGGATGGGCGGACCTGGACATCGGGTGAAGGCGGAGTTCAACAGTAAACCGCACAAGCGTGGAGTGCTCTCGATGGCTCGTTCGAACGACCCGGACAGCGCCGGCTCTCAATTTTTCATCTGTGTCGCTGATGCGAACTTCCTCGATTGGCAGTATACGGCATTCGGTGAAGTGGTGAGCGGGATGGACGTGGCAGATACGGTGGTCAACATGAAGCGGGATGGCCGAGACAATCCGCTTGAACGGGTCGAGATGACAGTCACGATCACGGACTAATGAAAACTGTGATGGGTGATGTGTGAAGAGTGATGAGTTGTTGAAGACGACGTTATTTTCATGGATTTGCCGATCACGCATCACGCATCACGCATCACTTCTTTGTGCAGTTTTTGCCCTGTCCGCGTGCGCCATTCCTGTGGTGCCCTATCGTTCGGTCTATGAAGATCCGGTGAATTACGTTCGGCTTGAGCGCGACGAAGCGGTGTTGCCGGAATGGCTTCCCAGTGCGCATGCGCATCCGTGGGCGATGGGTGCCGAAGATGTCTCTCGCATTCTCGGCCGCATCTCGGTCAAAGAACATCGGATCTGGCTACAGAAAAAGCTGCAGGGCGAGGCGCCGCTGGTTCCGGCGTTTCGCCCCGAAGAACTGGTGCTGTTGTCTCGGCAAATTGCACAAGCCCTCGCCGTAGCCAAACCGGATGAACGCGTGACATTTTATCTCAGTCAACCGCAGACGTCTGTCAAGCGGATCATTACCACCGGCGGACTCTATATCCATGGCACTGACCTGCATTTCATTTTGGGGAATTGGCAGGTCCTCTATGGCATTCCAACGTATGGGATGATCTACGATCGGCGCTATCCTATGCGACCGACAGCCGCCAAAGGATTTTACTTATACTTCTATCCAGCCGACGCAACCGTCACACAGCAGCACAGTCTCTGGGATACGTTATTGGCGAACACGACCGACGAGCTCGTGATCGATCTGACGAAAACGGATTCCGGCCCACTCGCATCGCAAGCCGGGCGTTGACACGTCCATCGCTGGCGCGTGCCGTACACGCGTCCTCTTGATAGCTCATTTGGAAAAGATACTGCCTGGGCAGCATGGGTTGGGTGGACTCGATCACGGAAGGGTTTCCTATCCCGATAGGGAGACGTGGGGGATTCTTTATCAAATCGCAGACTTCGTAGATTTCACGCAGGTGATTGGGTAAGATGACCGTTACGTAGCAATGGCGAAGGTTTACCCACCGAGGATGATCGATTCAGGGAGCAGGAGTGGTTCGAACGCGTGTCGTTGTCGCGCTGATTGTGATTCTGCTGATCGGCGGCGGCGCGTTTCTTATATTCTCGAACTACCTGACGGGTGATGATTACGTCAAAGAGTTTTTTCTTCAGCAGTTGGAACAGAGCATTGGGCGAAAGATTGATGTGCACCGCATCAAGCTGGTTCTGTTCCCTCGCATCCGATTAGAGCTGACGCAGGTTGCGATTCACGATCGGAACTCCGATGACGTCCTGTTATCGGCCAAGAAGCTGGATTTGGTTTTGCGGTTTCTCCCGCTGTTGCGCAAACAGGTGGTGGGGAAGCGACTGCTGATCGAAGAGCCGACCCTCACGCTTCGGCGTGATCGTGCCGGGCACTGGAATCTGTTCGATCAAGTGGCTCAGGGTAAGGGAGCCGATCCGGATACCGTCCAGACGATCAGTCGGATTTTCCAGATCCGTGAAGCGACGCTGGTGAACGGGAAGTTGGACATTATCGACGACATGCGTCCAGAGGGAACGCGATCGATGACGTTCGAGTCGGTGGAGGCGTCGGTGCTCGTAAGAGCAGAGCGAGGCGGGGCAGACCTCCGCCTCTCTGCCGGTCACACAGGTGAGAAGGGCCTTTCGTCAATTTCCCTCACAGGCGCCATCACGACCGCTCAACGGCCGACCTTGGAGAGAGACGACTCCTCCGGTTCCCCGATCACACTCCAATTCGACGGCACACTCGATGCGTCCAATCTTGACCTGCGAGAAGCGGCCGGTTTCTTAGGGCCCCGACCGGTTCCAGAGCAACTGCGAGGGGTTGTGAATGGGCACAGCCATGTCCGGGCCGTGCCCGGCGTCGCAGGCTATGATGTCGTCTTGTCCGACCTATCCGCGAATCTCGAGCAGCTCAGACTGACTGGCCAAGCAAGTCTCTCAGGGTTGCTGACGACTCAGCCCGCATTTGCAATGACCGTTGCGGCGCCTCCAGTCCTGATGAGCCAGTTGCTCAAGACCGTGCCGGCTGAGTGGATTCATTCGCAGCTGCCGGCAGTCATCAAGGATCGGGAGATCGACGGGATCGTGGAAATGGTCTCTGCGACCGTCACGGGGTCGTCGGTGGAGGGGACACAGTTATCATTGACGGGGGAGTTTCGCGTCAAACAAGGACAGGCCCTGATTGGACAGAGCCGTGTTCCTGCTAAAGATTTATCGGCGGTCGTGTCGGTCGAAGCCGGCCGTCTCAAGATCTCAAATCTGAACGGACTCTATGGCACGATTCACATGAAGGAGAGCAAGGCGCTCGTGTCATTTTTGGAAACGGGACCATGGCTCGAAATGGATGTGGTCGGGACCATGACCGCAGCGGATCTGGTGCAATTTCTCGCAAAGACCGTCAAGTCGGAACAGCTGTCCCGTGTATTCGCCGACTCGCGCGACGTCGAAGGGGATGCCGCTCCCACGTTTCGGATGGTGGGTCTGCTCAATCAACCCGGTGGCGTCACCTTTGCCGGTGGAGAGATTATCGTGAAGTCTGTCAGTCTGACCAATCCAGTATTGCCTGAACGGCTGACTGCGCTAGGGGGGCGATTCGTATTGTCGGAAGGTGGAACCACGTTCGATCAAGTGACGGGACGGCTGGGTGATCTGGATTTACAGGTCAGTGGCGGCATTACGGGAGGAAACGGCAGCGCGTTTAAGGACTTGTTGATTCGAGGCAAGGGCGATGCAGATCACATGGCCAGGCTGGTGCCCTCGCACGCCATTCCAGCCGGGACATTCGAGGGTTTGGCCAACGGCGCCGTGGTCTTAACCGGGCCGACCCTCTCGCCACATCTACGGGGTGAAGTGGTTCTGACTGAATCAAAAGTGACGCTTCCCGGCCTGATCGAAAAGCCGATTGGCGCCCAAGCCACGGTGGAATTTGAGGGGATGATTCCTAAGGGATCCGGGGTCTTGCTCGATAAGATTGAACTGATTGTGCCGCCGATTCGATTACCAGTGAAAGGAAAGATTCAGCTGGGTGAGCATTTCTCCATCGATGCCGCGCTTTCGACCAGCGCGCTGTCGCTGTCCCGCGTGCCGGAATGGATTGCGAAGGGAGGGTTTGAGGCGGGGAATATTGAGTTGTCGCTCGACATGAAAGGCAAGGGTCCCGATTGGAAAGCCTGGAAAACCACGGGGTGGCTCGCGTTGAATAACGGTTTGATGAACGCTAAGGGAGTCGAGGGGCCGATCCAGGACTTGTATTTGCGGGTCCAATTTGTGAAGAACGATGTGGAGATCAAGCGGCTCTCGTTTCGCTTGCTCGATAGCGATGTCGCGCTGGAAGGAACGGTCCACAACTTGGCGACGAAACCCACGATTACCGCCAAGATCGAGTCCAATCAGATGGATCTCGATCTGCTCATTCCAAAAGGCCAACGGTCGCCGATGCGAGATTTTCTGGAATTCCTCGCAGCGACCAGCAAGGTTCAGGCAACCGCGTCGATCGTACATGGCCGGTACAAGCATCTCAAATTCGGGAGTCTTGCCGCCCGGATCACGATTCAAGACGGTGTGCTCGATTTGGATCGTGTGTCAGGCCAATCCGCCAATGGTGAGGTCGCCGGCCGTCTCGTGGTGCAATTGCCGCCCAAGCAGCCGGCTGAAGCTGAACTCGCGGTTCGGGCGACGGGCTTGCTGGTGGAAGACGTGTTGAAGCTGGCGGGAGAGAAAGGACGCGGAATCACAGGCGAAGCTCGAGTGACGGGAACGATTCGCGGACATGGGAAGAACCCGCACGGGCTCTATCCCACATTGGATGGCAAGTTGGATGTGCTACTTGAAAACGGACGCATCTTTAAATCACAGGAACGGGCGGTGTGGAAAATCATCAGTATTTTGAATCTCCCAGCCGTACTCCAGGGCAAGGTGGATTTGGAGAGAGAGGGGTTGCCGTATAATAAGGTGTCCGCGACGGTTCACGTGCAGCACGGGCTCTTTGAGACCGAGAACCTGGTCATCGATAGTCCGATCGTGAAGATTACCGCTGCGGGCAACTATGATCTCCCGACCGATCAAGTCGATATGGTCTGGGCCGTCAGCCCGTTCGGGTCGTATGCACAATTCTTGAAAACGATCCCACTCTTTGGGCGGCTCTTTGCCGGCGACCGCAAAGGCCTTGCGACGGCGATGTTTTCGGTGAAAGGGTCCATCGAGGATCCTGAAGTCACGTATCTGCCGATCAAGTCGTTTGCGACCGGCGTCACGGGACTCGCGCAACTGGCCTTCGATATTTTGAAGAACACCGTCATGCTGCCGATCGATCTGATGACGCCTGATGGAGAAAAAGAGGCCGTCAAGGACACCGTGCCTGAGCTGATTCCCTCCGCGCCTTGACCGACCCCCCCTCCCATGTTAGATTCCGACCAGCTTCACCCGCCTACGGAGGAAGCCCGGCTGTCAAGCCGTGGAGGAATGCGCAGCGGGTGTCCTCCGAAGCCTTGGCGAAGGAGGACCCGCTTCGGCGGGTTCCGCCGAAGACACAAAAGGGACCGCGGCTGTAAAGCCGTGGGGCTCCACTATGGTATCACTTACCCAAAACTCTCAACGCGCCACCGTCTTTATCGCGGCCAGCGAGACCGATTCTAATCTCTATTACGCCACGAAGTTTATGGCCCCGGACCCCTTTATCTATATAGAGATTAAAGGAGAACGGATTCTGGTGATGAGCGATCTCGAAATGGATCGCGCCAAGAGCCAGGCTACCGTCGATCGCGTCCTCTCCTATTCGGAAATCGAACGGAAAGCGAAGGGCAGAAGCGGCATGGGACACGGCGCGGTGGATATTGTTCATGCCGTGTTGCGCGAAGCGGGGATTACCAAAGTACTCGTTCCTGGAAATTTTCCCTTCAACCATGCCAGCCGGCTTCAAGAACTCGGCTATCAGGTACAGGCGAAGAAAGATCCCTTCTATGAGCAACGGGTGATGAAGACGGACGAAGAGGTGCGCCATATCGAAGCGGCGCAGCGGGCGACCGAACAGGCGGTGGCCAGGGCTCATGATGTGCTCCGCCGCGCGACGATTCAGCAGCAGGAGCTCTGGTTGGACGGGGAGCCACTGACATCCGAATGCATCAAGAAAATGATCAACGTGGCGCTCATGGAATGCGATTGCGTGGCCCAACATACGATCGTGGCGGGTGGCGAACAGGCCTGTGATCCGCACAACGAAGGCAGCGGGACGTTGCCGGCGCATCGCAGCATCATCTTCGATGTATTCCCGCGCTCCGCAACGACCCGCTACTTTGCCGACATGTCGCGCACCGTCGTGCGCGGTCAGCCGAGCCAGGAACTCAAGAAGCTCTACCAAATTGTGAAAGACGCGCAGGAAGAGGCAATTGGGAAGATCAAAGACGGCGCCGACGGCCAGAAGATCCACGAAGGCATCTGCCACCGATTTGAAAAAGCGGGCTACAAGACCGGCCTCGTCAACGGTCGCATACAGGGCTACTTTCACGGCACCGGCCATGGCGTCGGGCTCGACATCCATGAAGCTCCGCGCATCAGCCGAACCGGTTCCCTGCTGCAGGAAGGGCATGTGGTGACCGTCGAGCCAGGCCTCTACTATCCGGGCTTGGGCGCTGTCCGCATCGAGGACATGGTGCTCGTGACCAAAGACGGCTGCCGGAATCTCACGAACTTTCCGAAGATCTTCGAGCTCGGCTAACCTCGACCACTGTTTCGTGTTCTCTTCTCTTTCTCTTCACAGCGGTATTCTGTGGCACACCGTTTCTGCCGACGGCGTGCCGTCTGCTTGTCATAGAGATGGCAGATCGTGTGTCGATGGCACACGATGCACCGCGTGCCAAACTGAGGGAGTCGTCAGCGGCCTATATCGCCCCACCGAAACCTAGATAGTCCAACGGGAGATCATTCGACTCAAAGTACTCATGCGCAGACGCGGGTTAACGGAGAGGGCAAGATCCTTTGACCCATGTGGAAGGGCTTGTTATTATGAGCATGTTGTTCCACTGGGGCGACAGATTCGATCTCTTGGAGGGTGTCATGCGCTATGAACGAATCAGCATCGACCCGCAGATCTGCAGCGGCAAACCCTGTATCCGTGGCACACGGATTATGGTGACCAACATCCTCGGGCTGATGGCCGGCGGCTACTCGAACGAGCAGATTCTTCACACCTACCCGGAGTTGGCCCGTGAAGATGTCGCGGCTGCGTTGGACTATGCCAGCCACGTGATTGACGAAGACAAAGTGATCCCCCGTGCCTGAAGCGCTCACCGTTCTGCTGGATCAAAACGTCCCCCGCGCCATCGCGCACTGGCTCCGTGCCCGTCGCACACAGTGGACCATCTACCATACCTCGGATGTGGCGTTATCAGGACGGCCTGATGAAGAAATCTTTGCGTGGGCACAGCAACGGCACGCCGTGATTGTGACATTCGACGAAGATTTCGCGGACCAACGGACATTTCCGATTGGTTCCCACGCAGGCATCATCCGGTTACGGGTGTGGCCGACGACCATCGAAGAAACCCAAGAGGCGCTTGAACGACTCCTTGCAGAAGTCCCTGACGCAGAGCTCATGCGGGCGCTCGTCATCATCGACCGCGAAGCCATTCGCGTCCGGCAGGGGCCATAAGCCAGCCGACGGAACAAAGACTCTCGACCTCGTTTCGACCCACATCGGTAACCTCGCCCGCACCCATCTCCTCTCCTTACACCAGAAAGAAGGACACACCATGATACGATGGTTGGCGCAGCTGTGCGCAATGAGAGTGCGAATCTGGCGATGGCTCATGCGGTGGTGGTATCGACCAGCACGAGAGCGGCGCCGCCATATCCAGAGGCAAGTCGTACCAGCTAGTGGGGTTTTCGCTCCGCCCAAGCCGAAATGGGTCAAGCACGAAGTCATTCGATTGAAAACCCTGATGCCGCAGGCGGGGTGCCGGACAATTGCGCATCATTTCAATCGGCGATGGCGAGATCGGAGAGACATGACCGTGAGCAAGACCTATGTGGCGGACACCTGTCGGCACCACCAGTATCTCATCCTCACAGCGCGTCGAAAATTAAAGCATCGAGTGCCGAGACCGATGTCGCGCAATCGAATCTGGGGCTGCGATCTATTGGTGAAGACGGACCAGAACGGCCAGCCGCATGTCGCGCTGGCGATTCTGGATCATGCGAGTCGAGCCTGTCTGCGGCTCCAGCGGTTGAAAGATAAATCCTCGTGGACGTTGTTACAAGAACTCGTGCAGGCCGTGCAGCGGTATGGACGGCCACGGTTCGTACGCACAGACAATGAGGCGGTGTTGGTGTCGCGATGGTTTCGGCTGGGACTGTGGGCCTTAGGTATCCATCACCAGCGCATCGAGCCTGGTTGTCCCTGGCAAAATGGACGGGTGGAACGGTTCATTGGGACAGTCAAACGGGAACTGGCGAAGGAACCCATCACGGACGAGCGAGAGATGACAACGGCATTGCAGGGGATTCGGATCTGGTACAACCACGCCCGGCCACACGATCATCTCCAGGGGCGGACACCCGCCGAGGTTTGGGCCGAGTTCACGTGAGGCGTGAAACGTGAAGTGTCTCTCGTGTACGGACTCGGACACTTCACGAACGACGAGGGACGAACGACGCTGTTGTCCGGCGAGGTGTGTCCACGGGCAGTGTGGTCAGGAGATTTTGAACATAGAAACAGTCTGATGACAGAAAAAATCTTGTGGCGATGATGAAATAGTCGAGGCCAAGACAAGAATATCGGCTTGGTCAGCGTGAAAACAGATGGCGAGTCAAACGAAAGTCCTCTACCGGACAGGCGGACGGGACACTCCAGCAGGCGGAATCGCTCCCGCCCACCGATCGCAAGGTGCTGATTAAGGTGCTCGGTGGCTTGGTGGCAAAGTGGCGGGTAAGATGCATGGAAGGACAGCGAGGCTACGATCGAATTCGATCGTTTTGAGGATCTCGCGCGGCTATCCAAACTGTCTGCACGTATGTCTTGAGCATCAAGCCAAGCCCTACTAGCCTCCGAATCGGCCCGCGATAACCTGCCAGCAATCTTTTCGCAATCACCATTTGAGAAGGCAAGTGCCCTTCCTTTGTCGTCTGCTCAAATAGATTGAATGCTTTCTCTCTATCGGCCGTCGTGCTACTACCTGATTCATACGACCAAGCCAACCGATAGCAGGCCGGCAGATACCCCTGTGACGCCGCCTTCTGGTACCAGTCACGCCCAGCTGCAAAATCACCCTGTTTCATGCACAAGACTCCCAAGTTGAACTGCGCCTCTATAGAACCTTGGCCTGCAGCCAGTGAATACCACTCACGCGCTTCTCCAAGGTTTTCTTGTAGCCCTAACCCATGATGATATATCCAGCCAACCATGAGTTGTGCTCGCGGGTGGCAAGTTTCGGCTAGATTGCGATACTGGGCCAGAGCTTCAACGTATCGCTCTGCGTCGAATAGTTTCTCTGCGTTGGCCAGAAGATGTTCGCGCTTTTCTTCCATCTTCGACCTTTACTGTGGTGGCCCGGGCGGATTTCTTTTTGGATCTGGTGGCCCACCAGCTTCTGAACCTTTCTCCTGTTTTCGTGTGGGCCCTGGCTTTGGTTGTGGATAGTTTGGTACGTCCGGTGCGTCAGGATTTCCGCCCAGGGCCCTGCACAATGCGATAACCAGCCCAGCCTTTTTCCCCAGCTTCCCAACCTTCTTACAGAAGTTGGTGAACTGCTGTTCGATTGAGCACGGAACCAACGGGATAAGCCCTTCGGGATCAATGAAGTTGACCGGACTATTGAAGACTACACTGTACGGATTTAGCATCCTGGTTTCATCGAGGTATGCCGGGAGCAACCAGATGTTTCGCCCAAAGAACATGCCCTCTTCGCCCATCAATTGATTAGTTGGAGACAGGATCGGATCTTTCTGTAAGAACCGCCCAGTTACTGAATCGTAGGCTCTTGCCCGGTAATAGTAGAGCCCGCTTTCGCTGTCGACCTCCCGGCCGGTATAGGTGTACGGCTGGTCCAGCGTCCCCGGTGACTCGAGGATGTTGCCGTACGCATCGTAGCTGTAGCTCTTCGCCGTCACGCCCGTTGCATCGGTGAGGTCCGTCACGGTGCCCAAGCCGTCCTGATGATAGAAGAACGTGCTGCCCCCTTTCGTGACGGCAATGGGCTCATCGATGCCGGGCCCGTGGGTGTAGCGGGCCTGCAGCACATTCGCGCCGTCATATTCGAGGAGAATATCCTCGCCGTCATAGATGTAGCGCTTGGTCTGGCCGTTGGCGACCTTTTCAATGCGGCGGCCGAGCCCGTCGTAGCGGTAGGTGCTCGTGAAGGCGGGAGTCGGGTTCCCGGCCACGAAGTCTTCCACCTTGGTCAATCGATTCTCTGGGTCATACGTGTATTGGGTAAAGTTGCCGGTCGCCAACAGCGTCTTTCTGGTGAGATTCCCATTGTCATCGTACTGGTAGCTGTGCGTCGCATCCGCCGTGAGCTGATTCCCGGCATTCACCACACTTCCCCCAGTCGTGCGATTTCCCACCGGATCATAGGCAAACGTCCGCGGCGTGCCTAACAACGGATGGCTCGCGGTGGTCAGCCGATCCAAGGTGTCATACCCAAACGTCTGTGCCCCTCGTCTGTCCGTGAGGCTCGTCCGATTCCCCACGGCGTTGTACCCGTATTCGGCCTTATTGATCTGACTGCTGAGAGCTGTGAGCTGATGGCTGATCGCCGTGACCTGACTAGCGGGATCATACGTGTACGTGGTTTGAGTCCCATTCGGCAGCATCATTGCCGTGCGCCGCGAGAGGGCGTCAAATGTCATGGTAGTTTGCTGTTCTTGAGATTGGAATGAAACCCGATGAAGGATGTCTTTACTGTCCACGTGCAATATCCGTCCACCGGACACGTGAATGGGTCGGTCAGAAATGCTCATTTAACTTAACTCCTGCGTGCGAACACAATCGAAGAATTCCAGAATCGAGGGTTTCGTGCCCAGGGCTTCCAAAGACATATGATCTTCGGAAAAAAAGAGAACTGAGTCAGTTAATGAAATTTGAGCAAGGAACGGCGCTTCACACCCAGATTTCGAGAGCTTCCACCATTTAGGTTGTGACTGTCCTACAGCTGACTTGAAGATTCCGGCTGTCTTATCGTTGGCGAAAAACACTATTAGTGTCTCCGCCTTCCACAAGGACAAGAATGCTTTAATTGCTTCAGCACCTCGAAGTCTTACGAACTGGTCTGTAGCAGAAACGGTGTCGCCTTGGTCGGTGATCCTCGGTAAAATTTCTCCAAGCGATGCAAATTCTCCTACTGCCGTCATGTAGATTGACCTGTCCACAGGGCATAAGGCTACTAGCAGGCGACTTACTGCTGGGAAATCTTTGTCTTTGAATCGGACGAGAAGTTTACATAGCTCAGAGTCGATCCCACGCCGGGTTGCGTCTGATGGCTCAATCGGAAGTTCGAGGCACAGAGAAAGTATATTCATCAATCCTGAACTATTTGAAGAGCGTTCCATCAAAGTGCCACCCTTTGCCGTGGTGAGGAGGGTCGAACCTTGCATAGCGGCGCAATTTTGCCAAGGGACGTGGAATTCCTTTGGTGCTAAATGGCCCAAACACACGGGCTGTATATCCCCCAGCTAAGGTCAGGAAAGTTTCATCTGATGTACATGGAGTCCAAAGCGATGCCAGCGAGCCGGGGATCCAGTAGAAAGGGTTACCGGTCTGGTTATACAGATCAGCCCAGTAAAGAGCGGATTCTTCCCCGAATGATTCTCCAGCCGGAATACCGAACAACAAACCAAAGGCGTCTGAATAGAATATTGGACTGTTGGCGACATAAGTGTATGCGTGCAACCGTTCCGGTGAAGCAAGAAGGGTTGGTGTTAACCAAACAAGCTGATTATGGGAAGCACTAAGAAGTGGGTAGCTGGGTAATATCGTTGGAAAGAAAGGAAGAAGGATTGGATCTTTCTGGATGAAACGCCCGGCTGCAGGGTCGTAGGTGCGTGCTCGGTAGTAATAGAGCCCGCTCTCGCTATCGAACTCCCGTTCCGTGTAGGTGTACGGCTGGTCCACGGTACCGGTCTGATCCACGAGATTCCCGTAGGCGTCGTAGCTGTAGCTCTTGGCTGTCGCGCCCGCTGAGTCCGTCAAATCCGTGACTGAACCTAATCCATCCTGATGATAGAAGAACGTCGCACTTCCTTTGGTCACGGCAATCGGTTCATCAATCCCAGGTTCATGCGTGTACCGAGCCTGCAGCACATTACTGCCATCGTACTCCAACAAGATGTCTTCGCCGTCGTAGATGTACCGCTTGGTCTGGCCGTTGGCGACTTTTTCGATGCGGCGGCCCAGCCCATCGTAGCGATAGGTACTCGTGAAGGCAGGCGTGGGATTCCCCGCCACGAAGTCTTCGACCTTCGTGAGCCGGTTTTCGGCGTCATAGGTGTACTGCGTGAAGTTTCCGGTGGCCAGCAAGGTCTTGCGGGTCAAATTCCCATTGTCATCGGACTGATAGGCGAAGGTGGCATCCGCCGTCAGTTGGTTCCCCGCATTGACTACGCTCCCGCCCGTGGTCCGATTCCCCACGGGGTTGTAGGCGTAGGCGGCTTGGTTGATCAGTGTCGAACTGGCCACAAGTTGATGCAGGATATTCGTCACCTGAGAAGCGGGATCGTAGGTGTAAGTCGTCTGCGTGCCGCATCGTAGGTCAAGGTACACGTGCACGTTCCTTTTTAGGCTCAGTCAAGATTTCTTTTAGCAACCTTTCGCTCTCTTCCTCAGAGAACGACCCTTTCATCGAGCCGACAACTTGTTTCAGGAGATCCATAGTATCTTTGTCGTCACGGAAGTCATGATGGAACTTCACCATGTCGCGAAATACATGCAGGATGGCTTGCTTATGGGAGTCTTTCGGGGCTGTTTTAAATCGATCAAGAAGTATGGGCACGACTGCCTGTCCGTGCTTTGCTATATCATCGGAGAACCCAAGACCATAGGCTGAGGGCCGGAACCATGTGACGGCAAAGACGTAGATGTCGACTTGTCTTTCGAGCGGATACTTGGCTAACTCCTTATGTTGCTGAGTTGCTGGCAGTGAAAAAAAACTCTGATGCTCCTTCGGTATCTCTCCTGCTCCACAGCCTGCGCTCATACTAAGGAGCACAAAAAACGCGATAAACATTCTCGCGAACGTCAACGCAAAGATCCTATTCGTAGTCTGCATGGCAGACCTCTGGCTCAGGACAAGGATCACTATCGCCGTACTTCTGTTTTAGATCATCACGTATTTGCTCACCCTTTGCTCTGGCCTCTCGCTCGAACGGAATGTTTTCATAAGCCTCGTGTTCGTCCATGCCTTGCAGCCGGTTCTTCACATAGTCAGTCGAATATGTCAGCACGAAGCCCAGGTCACCATAGTCAGCATATTGCCCAACGTGTGCAGTCTCATGACCGATCAGTCCAATCCCTGCACGGGAGTGAGGATCATATTTCCCTGGGACAAAGTAAATGTCGTTCCCCCTAGTAATCGCTAGAACATTGTCACGCGTATACCATGGCATGCCTTCGTGAATGTCGATGAGATCGAGATTCAGACCAGGGAAGTAAGGAGCGAGTATCCCTTTAACGCAATCGGTGAGCGGGAACAGACCCCACGGATCAAAACGATTCACTGGGTTGTTGCCCACAAAAGCGTAGAGATTCACCCCTGCGATAAGACCGACGGGATCTTTTCGCAGGAACCGCCCGATTCGGGGGTCATAATACCGAGTTCTGAAATAATAGAGTCCGCTCTCTGAATCCAGCTCTCGGCCAGCATAGGTATACGAGTTCTCCACGGTCCCTGATTGATCAAGAACACTCCCGAACGAATCATAGCTATAGCTTTTCGCGACCGCGCCACCACTGTCCGTCAATTCACTCACGCTACCCAACGCATCTGCATGATAGAAATATGTTGAGCTACCACGCGTGACCGCAATCGGCTCGTCGATTCCTGGTCCATGGGTATAACGAGCCAACAGCGTATTGGCCCCATCATATTCGAGGAGAATGTCCTCGAAGTCGTAGACGTATCGACGTGTCTGGCCGTTGGCGACTTTCTCGATCCGCCGACCTAAGCCGTCGTATCTGTACGTTGAGATGGCAAACGCAGTCGGGTTCCCGGCCACGAAGTCCTCGACCTTCGTCAACCGATTCTCCGCATCGTACGTGTAGGCGGTGAAGTTGCCTGTGGCGAGCAGGGTCTTTCTGGTCAGATTCCCATTGTCGTCGTACTGATACGCATGCGTGGCGTCTGCCGTGAGTTGATTGCCGGCATTCACCACGCTGCCACCCGTGGTGCGGTTGCCCACCGGATCATAGGCGAACGCCTGCGGCGTACCCAACAAGGGATGACTGGCACTCGTGAGCCGATCGAGCGTGTCATACCCGAAGCTCTGCGGGCCTCTCCGATCCGTGAGACTCGTCCGATTGCCGACGGGGTTGTACAAGTAATCCGCTTTATTGATCTGCGCACTCGTGGCGGTGAGCTGGTGCAGGATATTCGTGACCTGAGAAGCGGGATCATAGGGTAAGGCCTGTGCAGGTTCGTCGTAGGTAGAGACGATCTCGAAAGCAGTCTTCATTTGAGGGAAGGTTTCCGGCTAAGAAAATGGGACGTGAGCAGATAGAAGATGAAAACCGACAGCCCGGCATAAAAAAACCACCCAAAAATAAACCAGTCAGACAGGACTACGGCGATCCAGCGCAATGCATCAATCCTGCTAAACGCAAACACATACACAGCTGCTTTCCACAGCACGAAAGCGAGCAAGAGAGAGAGCGCGCCCATGCCACCTATGATCACAAACTGCTTGGTGTTCACTTAGTCATTGCCGAGTCCAGGAGGAATGCCCGGGTAAACGCCGGGCGAAACCCCATATTTTGCGAAGCAACTGCGGTGGTATTCATCGATCACGCTATCTTTCAAGCATGACGGGCACGAATTGTTCGAATAATTGTCAACATTCTGCTTTGCATCTTGGTCTGCCTGTATGAGGCATCCTCTAATGCCTGAAGTCTGTTGTGGTGACAAACCTAGCCGGACCCCAGCAAACCTGCATGCAGTTGGTCCAAGCTTGCAGTAGTAATCGCATTTCCCTCCTGACTCAGCGCATTGTTGAGTGTAATAAGAACACGCGTTCTGCAGACCTGGCGGGTTAAAAAACTGGCCCGGATTTATAGGTCTGCTTGGCCTACGCGGGAATAACCCATTCGGGTCTATAGCATTACCGGGATTATTCTTAACGTATTCATACAGATTAGCTGATCCGCCACCGAATCCGATCGGATCGTATCTTAGGAACCTACCAAGCATCGGATCATAGGCTCTCGCTCTGTAGTAGTAGAGCCCACTCTCGGCATCGAATTCCCGGCCCGTGTAGGTGTAGGGCTGGTCCACGGTCCCAGTCTGATCTACGAGAGTGCCGTACGCATCGTAGCTGTAGCTCTTCGCGGTTGCGCCGGCACTGTCCGTAAGTTCGGTCACCGTGCCCAGGCCATCTTGATGATAGAAGAACGTGCTCCCACCCTTCGTCACCGCGATCGGCTCATCGATGCCAGGGCCATGGGTGTAGCGGGCTTGTAAGACGTTCGATCCGTCGTACTCCAGCACGATGTCTTCGCCGTCGTAGATGTAGCGGCGGGTACCGGTCGGCGTCACCTTTTCGATGCGGCGGCCTAATCCATCGTAGCGGTACGTGGAGATTGCTGTCGGCGTCGTGGCTCCAGCGGCGAAGTCCTCGACCTTCACTAAGCGGTTTTCGGCATCATACGTGTATTGTGTGAAATTGCCGGTCGCCAGCAGCGTCTTGCGGATCAGGTTCCCATTGTCATCGTATTGGTAGCTGTGCGTGGCATCCGCCGTGAGTTGGTTCCCGGCGTTGACGACGCTCCCACCCGTCGTGCGGTTCCCCACCGGATCGTAGGCGAACGCCTGCGGGGTTCCTAACAGCGGATGTGAGGCTGAAGTGAGCCGATCCAACGGATCGTACCCAAAGCTCTGAACTCCACGCCGATCCGTGAGACTCGTTCTGTTTCCTACACCGTTGTAGCCATACTCCGCCTTGTTCACCTGTGAGCTTGTCGCTTGCAGCTGGTGCAACACCTGGGTGACCTGGGAAGCGGGATCATACGTGTAGGTCGTCTGGGTCCCGTTGGGCAACGTCATTGCCGTGCGCCGCGAAAGGGCATCATAGGTGTAGGTGGTCGCCTGAACATAGGTGGTCATCGGCTGGCACAGCGTCTGGCCCACTTCGGCCGGTGCCAGCACGCGATTGTAGAATTGCACCTCATCGAGCTGGCCTGCGAGCTTTCCGTCTACGATGGCCTCATTCGTCGCCCCAAAGACCAGCGGCGTGGTGGCGTGGTCGAGCGGGAACCCCATGGGCGCGCTGCCCTCCAGGGCGCCGTTGAGATAGAACCGCATCTCCACCGCATTAGCCGTCACCAGCACATGGTACCACTGGCCGGTTACGAGATTTGTCGGCGACTCGATAAAGGCCGATTGCCCGGTCGCGCCGTTGTTGCCGAAGATGAAATAGTGGCGACCGTTGCGGAACACCTTGGCGACGGCATAGTCGTTGAAGAATGAGGTGAGGCGTGTGTTCCGCTTGAAGACGAGCCACTGCAGGCCCGGTTCCGAGGTGTTCGCCGGAAAGAGGGTATCCAGTTTGACCCAGAAGCTCATCGTCAGCGCGGCCGGTTTCAGTGCGCTCGCGTCCGGGACCTCGACGAAATCGTCGATCCCGTCCAGTTGAAAGGCCTGGCCCTGCACGCCAAGGCCAAACGTGGCCCCGTTCCGCAGCGTCCCGTGATTGCTCCCGACGGCATCCGCTGCCGTGCCCTCCGCCCGCCAGTGACTGACCAGCCCAGCCGGCAGCGCCGGGCAACTGCTTTGCGTCGGCACGCCGATCTGGGTCAGACGGTTGAGGACGTCATAGAAGTAGGCGGTCGTCTGAGTGGGGTCCGTCATCGCGACACGATTCCCGTTTGGATCGTACGCGGAGGTCAGCGTCACCGCCGGTTGGTTGGAGGACCCATCGGTCTTCACCGAGGTCAATCGGTTGGCTGGATCGTAGGTCATCGCCAGCACGCTATCGGGATCGGTCACATTGGTCAAGTTCCCAACCAGATCGTACTGGTAGCTGGTGATCTGGCTGCCGGGGAGTGTCTTGCTCAACGACTGATTCACGGCATCGTAGGCGAAGCTGATCGTCTCCGCCTTCGGCGTCACCCGTGTGAGGAGATTGTCGTTACCATCGTAGCTGTAGGCCTCCACCTTGCCGAGTGGATCGGTGGTGGACAGCAGCCGATTGCGGTCGTCATAGGCAAACGTGGTTGTTTGGTTCTTGGCGTCTTTGACGGTGAGCAGATTGCCGTTGCCGTCGTAGGTGTAGACCGTCACGCCGGTGGCGGGATCGGTCACTTGCTTGAGGCGGTTCTTCTGATCGTATTGGAATGACGTGACGCGAGTGAGCGCGTCGGTGCTGGTCGCCACATTGCCGGCGCTGTCGTAGGTCAACGTCGTCGTGCGATTCAACGGATCGGTCGTGGTGAGGAGCCGGCCCAGGACATCGTAGGTAAAGGTGGTAGCGGGGTTGGCCGGATAGAGCGCATCGCGCGTTTCGGTCAAGAGCCCTTGGACATTGTAGAAGAACCGCGTGACCTTGTTGTCCGCGTCGGTGATCGTGAGGGGATTGCCTTTGACGTCATACGTGATGTTGGTCTGATTGCCTTTGGGGTCCGTGATCCGTGTCACTTGATTGAATACTGGTTCGTAGACGAACGAAGTCGTGGCGGCAATGGCTTGTTCGGTACTCGTGAGCAGATTGCCTTTGGCGTCGTAGGTCATGGTCGTCACCGCGCCGTTAGGGCGCGTGATCGTGAGTGGATTGCCTTGCGGGTCGCGCGTGATGATCGTCGTGCGGTTCAGCGGATCGATTTGTTTCGTCACTCGGCCAATCGCATCGGTCTCAAAGGTGGTCGTCTGGCCCTTGGCATCTTTGAACGTGGCTTGCACGATCGGCGGTTGCGTGATGGTGGCCGGATTGCCGGGCGTCCCCTGGCCTGCCGCCAGATTCGGCACGGCGGTCAGTTCCGTGGGCCGGATCTCCCTGAAGGCCCCGTCTGGAAGCGTGGCCCGTTGCAACCGGCCCGCATGGTCGAACTGATAGGCATACACCTGATTCCGCGCATCGGTCCGCTGGGTGAGGCGATGCTGCGCATCGTAGGCAAAGCGTTGCTGGGTCTGATCGGCCGCGTCCACCGTGATGAGATTACCTGCGCTGTCATAGGTGAAGCTGGTCGCACGGCCCGCTGGATCGGTGAGCGTGGCGAGGCGGGTGCCGGTGTAACTCAACGTCGTGACCTGTCCGGTCGGATCAGTGATAGTGGTCAAGTGATTGCTGCCATTGTAGGCGTAGGTGGTCTGGTTGCCGTTGCGATCCGCCAGGGCGGTTTGATAGCCCTGCGCGTTGAACTGATAGGTGGTGCCATCTTTCAATGAGCGCGTGTAGGTCCCGTTGGGGTTCCCCTTGAGGGTGGAGTATTCGCCGGGGGGCGGCAGGAACTCTCCTGCGAGATCCCTGCGGCCTCCGGCGGAAAAGGTCGCATTCAATTGGCTGGCCGATACGGCACGGCTCCAGTAACTCACTTCATCGATGCGCCCCGGGAACATGATCGGGGTATCGATCACGCTCGTGCCCTGCACGTACTGGGCGCCGATCAAGAAATGATCCGGCGAGCCATCGTTGTCTTTAATGTCCCCGTTTGATCCCAGCCCCAGTGGCGCTGTGGCGTCCACCTGTCCATCGACATATAGACGGAACTGGCCTGCCGTTGTATCACGCACCATGGCCACATGATGCCATTGACCGTTGGCCACAGGGGTAGCCCCTTGCAGCACCAGCAGCGGCCCTCCACTCGAATCGGCCAACGCCGCCGTCAGCCGCCCCGCGTTTACAAAGAAATTATAGGCGGAAGTGGACACACCGGCCACGCACACTTATCCGCACTCCAATCGGCTGACGATGACGTGCACCCCCGTGGTTTGCGTGGTGTGAATCCAGGCATCGATCGTAAAGGAGCCAGTGCCCGGATACAGGGTATTACTGGACGCGACTTCGATGTAGTCATCGACTCCATCGAATTGAAACGCTTGCCCGAGTTGACCGGTCGTGAAGGTCACGCCGTTTTTCAGCGTGGCGGCATTCGCATTCAGAATGTCCCCCGCCGTCCCTTCCGCGGTCCACCAACTCACGAGGTTGGCATTCGACGCATTGACGAACGGGATGGTCCGCCCATCGCCGGCCGCCACGAGGAGCGTACTGTCGGTGGTGGGAATCAGCCGATCGACGCCCCGCAGCGTCCATCCGGCTCCGAAGGCACTCAGCTGTTCATTGCGGATCATCGAGAACCCTCGGCTGATGGCTCCGATGCTCGATTGCGCGTAGTTCGAGAAGGTGGCGAGTTCGTAGGGATAGCGGCCGGTCGGCAGGGGCGAGGCATCGTACTGCACACCCAAGCGCGTCGTCGAGGTGGCGCCCTCGTTCATGGGCGAGGCGTTCCAATAACCACGGGTACCCTGCCTGAGGCCTCCCACGGTCATCTCCGCTGAAAAGGTTTGGGGCACGGCGGCCCGGAAATCCAGTGTGGCCGTGACCGGCAGGATGGGCCGCACATCGGCCGTGGTCGAAGTGTAGTGGAGCGTGAGATCGCGCGAAGCGCCGAGGGTGCGAATCCCAGGGATGCTCACGTCCTGCGTGAGCGTGCCCTCGGTGAGGTCCCCACTTGACGCCATGCCACATTCGGTACAGCCACCGATGATGCGATTGAGGTCATTGATCAGCTGCGCGGCAAACGACAAGGCAAAATGCCACGCGGTCTTCTGCACCCCGCCGCTGACGGTTTCCAACTTGCTGCCATCGGCGCTGACGCGCATTCGGCCCGCGACGTAGAAGGTGCCCGTGTCCGGCGAGAGCGACCAGAGATCGAGTTCGTTGCCGGCTGGCAGGTTATCCGTATTGGGGAGCGTGATCGGCGCCGGTGTGACCATCGTAATCCCGGCCGGTTGGATGGTGATCGAGAAGCCAGGGCGCAGTTCGACAGGGCGCGATTCGGGCCGGCCATATTCCGGCACCGGGCTGATGGTGAGCACCCCGGTATAGTCCGTGCCGTCGGGATTCTTGGCCGTATGCGGGGGAATGGTCACGGAGACGGCGGGAAACGTGGGATTGCCAAGTACGGTGGCGGCGTTCGGATTCACGGTGACCGCCGAGGCCATATCAATCACTGGGACGCGCAACTCGGAGGCGAGGGTGTTCATCACGTTCGGGATCAGATCCACCGGCGAGGCGAGGATGGCATAGCCCAGGGCAAAGCCGTTCGCGAGGAGCACCTGTTTGCCGCTGACGGTCAGATTCGTGAGCGTGAACTGGCCCTGCGCATCGGTCGAGGTTGTGGCTGTCGTGCCCTTGACTGAGACCGGCAGATTGGCGATCGGTTGGCCGGAGCCATCGACGACGCGACCGGAGATGCCCGTGATGCCACCAACTGGTGCGCCGGTCACGGTGATGGTGACGATCTCACTGTCCTCGGCGATACCGTCGGTGGCGACAAACGTCAACGTCACCGTCCCGACCTGTGTGGCGAGCGGACTAAACATAAACTGCCCGGTCTGGCTGTTGAACGTCGCCCGATCCGGTAGCGGAAGCGGAGTCACGGCGAAGGTGACGGAGTCGTTGTCGGGATCGGTCGCCGTGGCCGTGAAGGTCAGGGTACTGCCGAGCGGCACGGTCTTATTGCCGATTGGGGCCAGCACCGGCGCGCCATTGACGATGGTGACGGACAGGCTGTTCGAGCCGCCACCACCGGGTGCGGGATTCTCGACCGTCACCGGCACCGTGCCTTTGGCAGTCAGGAGCGTCGCGGGAATCATCGCCGTAAGGGAGGTGGCGTTGACGAACGTGGTCACAAGGGCGGTGCTGCCGAATGTGACTGTCGCGCCGGTGACGAACGATTGGCCGGTCACGGTAAGGGTTGTGTTTGGACTCCCGCTCGGGAGGCTCACCGGTGAGAGGGCCGTGATCGCCGGCACGGGATTCACTACGGTGATGGTGCTGCTGGCGCTCGTGCCATTGAGGGATGCGGTGATGTCGGCTTGGCCCGGCACGAGGGCCGTGACGGTCACGGGAGCGCTCAGCTGATTGGCCGGAACAGTCACAGTTCCTGGCACGGTGGCGACGGCGGTGTTGCTGTTGGTGAGGGTGACGATTGTGACGCTGGCTTGGACCGCGCTGAGCGTGACCGTCAACGTACCGGTGGCCCCACGGACGATCGAGAGGGTGGCCGGTTGCAGACTGGCCACGGTCGGGGCCGGAATCACGGTGAAGGAGGCGGCGCTGGTCCCGGTGCCGGCCAGCGTCATGACGGCGATGGGGCCGGTCGTCGCGGTCGGCGGCACCACGGCAACGAGGGTGGTCGGATTCGTGACCGTGAAGGTCGGCGCGAGGACGCCGTTGAAGGTGACGGTTTGCACGTTCACGAAGTTGGTGCCAGTCACGGTCACGGAGGTGCCTGGTTGTCCGCTCGTGGGTGTGAAACCTGTCATGGTCTGGGCCGGTAAGGCCACATCGACTTGGCTGGCGACGCTCGCGCCGTTGAGTGTGACGGTCACGGTGGTCGAGCCAGACGCGACAGCGGTCACGGCAATCGGTACGCTGGTCTGCCCTGCCGCAAATGCGACCGAGGCCGGCACGGTCACCACGGCGCTGTTGGCGCTGCTCACGGTGAGCGATCCGGCAGCGGTGGAGGCCGGGGCAAGTGTGGCCGTGAGATTGGCGGTAGCGCCAACCGTGAGCGCAAGCGGATTCGGGGTGAGCGTGGTCGGTTGCGTGCCGGCGCTGGTATCGAGCACGCTGACGGTGATGAAACTGCCGGGGGCGCTGGTGAGACGAATCGTCAGTGTGTTGTTTGTTTGCAGCGTGACGGTGCGATCGAGCACGGCGACGTTCTGCCCGAAGTCGTTGGGGTCGAGGATTTCTACGCCGTTGAGTTTGACGGTCGCAGAGGAGATCCGATTCGTGCCGTTGGCATTACCGTTCACCACATGGAGCGTGTAGGGCGCGGTCGTGCCGCTTGGCAGCGTGAAGGTGTCGGTGAACTGATTCGGCGGACCGGCGGTGCGCGTATATTGCTTCGGCCCGAAGAGCACGGTTTGGGCGAATGCAGGCACAGTGAGGGCCAGCCCCATCACCAGCACGGTGAGCGAGATCAGCCAGCGTCGCATCGTGAACCGCCTTGATGGAGGTGAGATTGCGATTGAGTGGTTCAGAGACCGGGGTACTTCTACGCGCTCGCGGGCGCAAGGTCAAGAGAGGAATACAAAGAATACAAAATAATTTTCCTAATGGAAGTATTTGTCATAGCTGGTAGAGAGGGACGCGTATTGTTGAAGCCGGTGTGATTCATCGTGGCCCCTTGCAAAGTTCTTCTGTGAGTGGGAGAGTAGATTCGTGATGGGACGATACCGCTTATGCGCCTGACCTTTACGATTCAACGATTCAATCCCGAGGTCGATTCCACACCCTATCCTCAAGAAATCCGACTCGATGTAGGACGTGGGATGACGGTGCTCGACGCGTTGATTCGCATCAAGAACGAGTGCGATGGGAGTGTGGCGCTTCGCTATTCCTGCCGCTCTGCGATTTGCGGCTCTTGTGCGATGACGATCAACGGCAGTGAAAAGTTAGCCTGCCGCACCTCCCTCCGCAAAGAACTCGAACGACATGGGCATATCGAGGTGGCACCGCTCCGCAACTTGCCGGTGATCAAGGACTTGGTTGTGGATATGACGTCGTTCTGGGGCAAGATCCACGACGTCCATCCGTGGCTGGTGCCGGCGGTTCGACCTTCTCCGACGCACGCACGCGGCCACGCCAACCCGCAGTTTCACAATGTCGATGCCTGTATCATGTGCGGCGCCTGCGTGGCAGCGTGCACGGTGCATGAAGTCTCGAAGGGGTTTGTCGGTCCTGCCGCATTGGCGAAAGCTGATCGGTTCCTCTCCGACCCGCGTGAATCTCCCTCGGCGACGCGTGCCAGGCTCTCGATGCTCCAGGACGAACATGGGATCTGGGACTGCACACGCTGCAACTTCTGTGTGGAAGTGTGCCCGAAAGATGTCAAACCGATGGAGGCGATTATTCGGTTGCGGCGGGCCTCGCTCGAACAAGGCTTGACGAAAGCCGGCGGTGCGCGTCACATCCTTGGCTTTACGGAGTTGATCGAGGAACAGGGGCGATTGAACGAGGCGATCATGCCGCTGAAAGTGGTCGGGTTCGCACCTCGTGCGTTGTTGCACATTCTGCCTCTGGGTATAAAGATGTTGCGCAAAGGGAAAATTCCCAATCCCTTTGGGCATGCGTTCCCTGGGCTCAGTCACATTCGAGCGCTCATTCAGCGAATACGACGTGCCACGCCGCAGGCCTGACACCCATGGCGTGGACCTTTCGCTTTCTTGAAGAGATCGCTCTGGCCGATATCGGGTTCGAAGCAGAGGGAGGGTCGATCGAGGAAGTCTTTCGAGGTGCGACGCAAGCGCTTCTTGAAAGCATGGCGACCCCGTCCACCGTGGCTGAGACATGGGAGCGCACGATTGAACAACGCGATGTGGATCCGTCGGCGCTGTTGTTCGATTGGTTGTCGGAGGTGGTCTACTGGAAGGATGCAGCAGGGGTGATCTTTCGAGAGGCTCCGCTTACTCTCACGCATGTACATGATGTCTGGTTATTGCGCGCACGACTGATCGGCGCGCCGGTGGATCAGCAGACACAAGAACTCCATGCCGATGTGAAGGGGGTCACGAAGCATCTCTACCAACTCAAGCAGATAGGTGATCGATGGAAGGCGCGCGTAGTACTCGACGTATGAGAAAAGTGCTGAGTGCTGAGAAATTCGTCATAGACCAGATAGACCAAACAGACGAGATAGACCAGACAGACCATCCATGACATGAAGCTCAACACCGACATGACGGTCAATCGGATTACGGATGAGATATGGGAAATCCCTGTCTCTGAAAAGCCCGGCATGCTGGTGCCCGCCAGGATTTATGCGAGCAGGGAGATTCTTCAGGCCATGGACTCAGGGGTCTTCGATCAAGTCACCAATGTGGCTTGCCTGCCGGGTATCAGCCGGTATGCGCTCTGTATGCCTGATGGACACTGGGGTTATGGATTTCCGATCGGGGGGGTCGCAGCATTCGATGTGCATGAGGGCATCATTTCTCCCGGCGGTGTGGGCTATGACATCAACTGCGGTATGCGGCTGATTTGGACGGACTTGACGCTCGCGGATGTGCAGCCTCGACTTGAGCAGCTCATGACCGAACTCTTTCGGAAGGTGCCGGCCGGTGTTGGGGCGAGTGGGTTTGTTCGGCTCTCACGGGAGGAATTTCGCCGCGTGATGACCGATGGGGCCAGGTGGTGTGTGGAGCGGGGATATGGATGGCATCGGGATCTCGCCCGCATGGAAGAAGGCGGTTGTATCGAAGGAACCGATCCGTCGATCGTGACCGACCATGCAATCCAACGTGGCATCAACCAGCTGGGGACCTTGGGGTCGGGCAACCATTATCTCGAAGTTCAGGTGGTGTCGAACGATGGGATATTCGATCCGGTCACCGCGGCGGCGTTCGGCATCACCGGTCATGAGCAGATCGTGGTGATGGTGCATTGCGGGTCACGCGGGTTCGGTCATCAGGTGGCGAGCGATTATCTCAAGGTGTTTGAGAAGTCTATGCGCCGCTATGGCATCACGGTGAAGGACCAGCAGTTGGCCTGTGCCCCGTTTCGGTCTCCCGAGGGGCAGGAGTATTTTTCCGCTATGAATTGTGCCGCGAATACGGCCTTTGCCAATCGTCAGGTGATTACACATCAGATTCGTGAGGCCTTTGCGACGGTGTTCGGTCGATCCGCTGAAGCGCTGGGCATGGAGTTGGTCTATGACGTGGCGCATAACATTGCCAAGGTTGAACGGTATCCGGAAGGAGAGCTGGTCGTGCATCGCAAGGGGGCGACCAGAGCATTTGGGCCGGGGAGTCCAGAGTTACCAGAAGCGTTTCGGCAGACAGGTCAGCCGGTCATCTGCGGTGGGTCGATGGAGACCGGCTCATATTTATTAGTAGGCACAGATCAGGCTGTGCACGATACGTTTGGATCGACGATGCACGGGGCCGGACGCACGATGTCCCGCGCCCAAGCGAAGAGAACGGTTCACGGCGCGCAATTGCAGCAGCAGATGAAACAGCGCGGGATTCTGGTCAAGGCCGTGTCGATGTCAGGCCTCGCGGAAGAGGCCGGCGTGGCCTACAAAAATATTTCTGAAGTGGTGGAGTCGGTCGATCGCGCGGGAATTACAAAAAAGGTTGCGGAATTACGTCCGATCGGGAATATAAAGGGCTAGGACCTGTCACATCACATTGCGAGGCGACGATGGAACAACGGTCAAACCTCCGGTATCGCGCTCAATTTAGGAGTTCCTTTTCTTCCGTTGCCATGGTCGGTGGAGAGGGGAGCCTCTTGGATCTCTCTGTCAGGGGTTGTCGCATCGAAAGTCTCATCGAAGTAAAGCCAGGAGCTACTCTGGAGGTCCGGATCGAGGCGATTGGGGGCGAACCCCCTATCCAGATTCAGGCCGCAGTTGTCCGGTGGAGCCGAGAGCGGGAGTTCGGCCTTGAGTTTGAGGTGATTGCTCCGACAGAATGGGGCCACCTTCAGGACGTCGTGAAGCAGATCGAACTGGAGCCCTATCAGCGGGAGTCACAAGCGGCTGATGTCACGGGCTCTGTCTAACGATCCAATCCCTCCATCCTCGCTCCCGTTATTTTTGAATATCGTGACTAGATCCATGCGGACTATCCGCGAAGCGGTGATGCACCAGGATGTTACGGTCCTCTTTCAGCGCCACACACGTGAAGTTGTCGAGCGCCATGATAAGGGCTCAGACCTTGCCTGATTTCGTGAAAGACTTGGAGCCAATGGGCCGGCGGGATAAGGTGTCAAGGAGTCAGATGAAGATAGCAGGACTTGGCGTGCTCTACGGGACGGTGAGGCAGGCCATGCACAATGAGCTAGGGAAAGACCACTCGTAGATGATGACTATTCCAGAACGAGTATGCCCGCTCGCGTTGATTGTAGATGATGACGTGATCGTGCGTATCTTCGTCCGTGAGGTGCTCGAGCAATCCGGCCACGAGGTGTGTGAGGCGGAGAATGGCTCGCAAGCCCTTGAGCGATTCATCGAGTGCCGGCCTGACATCGTGCTCTTGGACATTATGATGCCCGGCATGGATGGGTTTACTGCTTGCGCGAAATTCCGAGAGCTGGTGGGTGGCAGCCGGGTGCCGATCCTGATCATGACGGCTCTCGACGATACCGAATCCATCGCCAAGGCCTATGAGCGCGGCGCCACAGATTTCATCACAAAGCCGTTGAATCCGACTATTCTCAGTCACCGCGTCAAGTACATGTTCCGGAGCAGCCAGACGCTCGAGGCGCTACGCAAGAGCGAGTCGCGTCTTGGGTTGGCTCAGCGGATTGCCAAGATCGGAAACTGGGAATGGCGCCCCGACACCAATCGGTTTACCGCTTCGTCCGAGCTCTGTCGTTTGATCGGAGTCAGGCAGCAAGACTTCGGTGGGACCCTTGATTCGTTTCTTCAAGTCGTCCATGCTGAGGATCGGGAACGAGTCGACGTTGCGCTGAGACAGATTCTCACCGAGCGGAAGCCCTGCGATATCGATCACCGGATCGTGCTGCCTCATGGAGCTGATTTTGCTGTGCATCTTCAGGCCGAAGCCATGTTCGACGACCAATTGCAGGCCCTCACGATTATCGGGACGGCTCAAGACATCACTGATCGGAAACAGTCTGAGCGGGAGATTTACCGCCTGGCCTATTTCGACAGTCTGACAGGCTTGGCCAACCGTGTGTTGTTTAAAGACCGTCTCACGCAAGCACTCGCCCATGCCGGCCGCTATCACTCTACTCTGGCCGTGCTCTTCCTCGACTTGGACCGATTCAAGGTCATTAACGACACGCTAGGCCATAATGTCGGGGATTTGCTGTTGAAGCAGGTGGCTGGGCGCTTGTCCGATTCGGTTCGTCACAGTGATTCCGTCAGCCGGTCTGTGGACAAAGAGGAGAATCATTCACTCGCGCGATTGGGTGGCGACGAGTTTACGGTGCTCCTGACGAATCTGCGCGATGTACAGGATGCGGGAACAGTCGCACGCCGAATTGTCGAAGCGATGGCAAAACCCTTCTTGATCGAAGGACGAGAAATTTTTGTCACCATCAGTGTGGGGATCTCGATTTTTCCAGTTGATGGAGAGTCCATCGATGCCTTGCTGAAAAATGCAGACAGTGCGATGTATTACGCCAAGGAAAAAGGCCGGAATAACTTTCAGTTCTATTCCAATAATCTGAATGCCGCTGCCAATGATCGGTTGAACTTGGAGGGGGAGCTGCGCCACGCCGTCGAACGGGAGGAGTTCGTGGTGTTCTATCAGCCGCAGATTGATCTGCGGGGGGGAGAAATTGTCAGTGTGGAGGCGCTGGTGCGGTGGCAGCATCCCCGGCGAGGGCTCTTGCGTCCCGAGGAGTTTATGCAGGCCGCCTTGGATACGGGTCTGATTAGAGCGATCGATGAGTGGGTACTACGAACAGCCTGCCGTCATAATCAGGAGTGGCAGCAGCGCGGCAAGATCCCGGTGCGTATCTCCGTGAATATCTCGAACTCATTGTTTCATAGCGATACGTTGGTGTCTGTCGTGGAACAGGCGCTCGGCCAGATGGGCTTGGCTCCGGCCTGTCTGGAGTTGGAATTGACGGAGTCGATTGTGATGCGCAACGTGGATGCATCGATCGCCATGTTGACGACATTGCAGACGATGGGGGTACAACTCTCCATCGACGATTTTGGGACCGGCTACTCATCGCTCAGCTATCTGCATCGCTTGCCGATCAACAGGGTAAAAATCGATCAATCCTTCATCCTTGAAATTCTGACGCAGGCTCGCCCACCCATGATCGTGCGGGCGATCATTGCCATGGCCCACAGTCTCAATCTCTTCGTGCTCGCCGAAGGGGTCGAACAGGAAGTTCAACGAACAACTCTGATAGAGGAAGGGTGCGACTATGCCCAGGGGCATCTCTTCGGGCGGCCGATGCCGGCAGACGAGTTTGCCGGCATGCTCCAGCCGACTCCTCTCCGCAAAGCCAGCTAGCAGGCTGTTGACAAAGTCCGCCAGCGGCGTTCTCGCATCGCTCAGAGGCTCAACGTTGAGACAAACTTCGGAGATCGGAAACACGTGAGGGGCTTTTCCGTTTGCCAAGAACTATTGAGAAGGGCAAACGGCTACACGAAGTGCGGTCAGTACCTCCTCGCCTCTTCGCTCACTGCGGCCTTGCTGGACGGCCTTTCTGAACAGCCTGCGTGGCATTCAGGTCGCATCTGTGACCTCAGACGCGGCTTCGTTTTGATGTCGTCATAGAGTTTGTCAACAAACTGCTAGTCTTTCCTCCCGTCGTCCGGCCAGCACAATATTCCTATGCATCGTTCGTTCGATTGAGCGTCGGTATCGTCTCGGCACCATCCTGCTCGATCCAGGCCAGAACCTCCGCTGTGGTCTTGCCGTGCTGGTATCCTGAACATTCCAGTTCGGTGGAGTCTCCTGCCTCGATCCATGCACGGTGACTTTTCGCCAGGTGAAAGTTATACTTCGTGTCGCACATATGAACCATGTTGGATTAAAGGAATTACGATGAAGACATATGTTGGAACGTTGTGCGGAGTCGTGGGAATCGGCTTGCTCGCCCTCTCCGTCGTTTCGGCCTGCGCATCGGACAAACCGGTGACGGGTGATAGGGTGATCAGGGAAACTCAGGAGGCGGTCACGGCCACTAAGGACTATACGATTCAACAGAAAGCGGTGTTTCAACGAAAGGTTCAGGCCGAACTGGATGAGATGCAGCTACGCATCGCGCATCTTCGTGGCCAAGTTACCCATGCATCGGTGGAGGCACAAGCGGATGTCCAGAAGGCGATCAGGGAATTAGAAAAGAAAAAAGAATTAGCCCAGAAGAAAGTGGAGGATATTCATTCCGCCACGGCCTCTTCCTGGGAGCAGGTGAAATCGAAAACAGCAGCCGCGATGGACGATCTTCGAGATTCTTTCACGCGAGCCCGGTCTCATCTCCCGTGATAGTAGATCCATGAAATATGCTCTCTACCCCGGTTGTGCGGCTCAAGGGGCCACGCCGGAACTCTATCAATCGACGAGAGCGATCATCGGCCGATTGGGGATCGAGGTCGTCGAACTCGCTGCCGCAGCCTGTTGCGGCGCGGGGGTCGTGACGGAGGCGCACCCCGATATGGCGCTATCGCTCAATGCCAGGACCTTCGCGCAGGCAGAGGCGTTGGGGCTGGACGTCATGACGATCTGCGGCACCTGCCAAGGGGTAATGAGCGCAGCCAATCGACGATTGAAGACAGAGGCAGGGACTCTGGATCGCATCAATGCCTTTCTGGCGCCGGAAGGACTGGCCTACCATGGTCGTGTCCAAGTCAAACATTTGTTGTGGATTGTGGTGCGAGATATCGGACTGGCTCGCCTGGGTGCCTTGGTCTCCGTGCCGATGCAAGACTTCCACATTGCCCCGTTTTATGGTTGCTACATCCTACGCCCATCGTGGGAGCTGGGATTCGACGATCCAGAGAATCCTCAATCCCTCGAGCGCGTCATCAAGGCCGTCGGTGGTGAACCGGTGGCCTATGCAGGAAGAACCAAGTGTTGTGGATTTCCTATCATCCTCGAAAAGGAAGCCATTGCCGTGGCCATGGCAGGGGCGCATATGAATGAAGCGAAGGATCAGGGAGCTGACTTTATGGTGACGCCCTGTCCGCTCTGCCATATGAGTCTGGATATTTATCAGGAGCGGGCTGGTCGTGCGGTAAACCGCGAGCTTCACTTGCCGATCTTGCATGTGCCGCAGTTACTCGGTCTGGCGATGGGGCTTCCTTCCAAGGATTTGGGGCTCTCGCATCATGTGATCTCGGTCGATTCTATTCTGGCCACACTTGAGCGTCGTCGAGCGCATCAGCAATCTTCCTGAAGGAGTCGGAAAATGAAAGTGGTAAATATTTCAGAATTCCAGCAGTTTAGCAGTGAGAAGATGAAGAAGAATAATATGTTTCAGACGCCGCGATTCTTCTGCGACATCTACTGCTTTGAACCAGGGCAGGAACAGAAGGGCCATATCCATGGTGAGCAAGATAAAGTCTATCTTGTACTTGAAGGACAGGGCACCTTTCAGGTCGGTTCAGAGAAACAGGTGCTGGGCCCGGGGCAGGGGACAATGGCGCCGGCTGGAGAAGAGCACGGCGTGAAGAATCACACGGACCAACGTCTCAAAGTCCTCGTGTTCGTCGCGCCCAATGCGGCGTAAAAAGTTAAACGTGAAACGTAAAACGTTAAAGGGATATGGATTGCTGGGTCACGGAACAGAGAAGGGGATGGAGACTGGTGATCTTCTGTGCTCGCGCAATGCGCGGCCTGAGAAGGATGGGAAGGGCAGCCTGGTCGTCCTCCTGCTCGCGGAACGCGCACGATAAGAATGTGCTCGTTCGACGCGCGCATTCGAGGATCGACCAGGCTACCCTTGAAAATGAAGTTGAAGATTGAGAGACCACGCGCAGTGAGTGACCATTTAACCAGCCCTCAAGGGCGAAGGCTGATAAAGGTTGATAGAAGAGCTATGATATTTCGCCGATAAAAGACTCCCGACCCCTTTTCTAGCTCCCTTAAGACAACTGTGCACAGAATAGTTCAAGCCGTTGGAGCGGTTGTGATCGACCGTAGAGCCTTTTTCAGGTGGGACTTCTTGATCTTCATGAGACCTACCTGCTTCTCCGTCGGCGCATAGGGTGTCAATTTCGCCTCTTTGTAACGTTTCTCGAACTGCTCGATGAGATAGAGCGCTTCCGTTGAGTGATCCTGCCTAGTCAAGAGTTCCACGAGCCGAAAATACGTCGGCACGATCAGGGGCAGATGTCGAACCTCCTTCGCATATTCAAGCGTCTCGCGGTATTTATCCATTGCGGGCTTTGGATTCGAACAATCTCCCAAGACAGCTTCCAGCACGGAGATCCCAAGCCGGTCGGTGTTGGCGCTGATGCTTCGTTCCCAAGGACCAAGGATCATGTCCATCAATTCACCCTCGTTCAACTGTATCGGCTCACGCTTGCGGGACGATCGTAGTCGCTCGACGATCCGGTTTGCTTCGGGCCATGCGCCGTATAGTCCGACGAGAAAGCCGATGCAACGGTCAGGGCTCTTGCACGCTTCCTTGATTGGCGAGAACTGGCTCTTCATCACTTCGCTGGGAGGATAAACGGTCCCATGAGCTGATCGGCACACCTCGCAGGCCTGTAGGTTGTCGGTTACGACATAAAGATACAGGCGGGTGCCCGATCGGTCGAAAATATCGATGGCCAGGATTCGTCCCTTCATCACACGGAGTTGATAGTATTGCCACAGGACAAGCAATCCGAATATGGCTAGTAAATAGGGAAGGAAATCTGGCAGGACGATACTGCTTGTGGTCTCCATAGGCATTCGACCGATATCCGGACGGTATTGCGGTATTCTGGAGAAAAGTATAGCGAAGAAAGGCCAATAGACCCAGCAATAGAGCAGTTTCTGAATAACGCCACAAAGGCATTCCGAGCGAACACGTCAAGGTTGTTAGGGATAACAGCCTTGCCACGTCTTGTTGCGCATCGAACGATGAAGGCCGTCTTTCGGAAGTCTGGGTGAGGAGTGGTGGGTGACTATTCATGTTGAATCGTCTGGACGGCTGACGAATGACGCTTCACAAGCAATGAATCGGAAGCCAGACCGCCACGCGCCGAGATTCTTCTGGACATCTACTGCTTCGAGCCAGGGCAGGAACAGAAAGGCCATATTCATGGCGAGCAGGATAAAGTTTATCTTGTACTTGAAGGACAGGGCACATTTCAGGTCGGTTCAGAGAAACAAGTACTCGATTCAGGGCAGGGGACCATGGCGCCGGCCGGGGAAGAACATGGCGTGAAGAGTCACACGGACCAACGTCTCAAAGTTCTCGTATTCGTCGCGCCGAATCCTTCCTGAAGACGAGAGGGGATGGAGGCTGATGATCTTCTGTGCTCGCGCAACGCGCGGTCGAAGACTCCCCTCGTTGGACGCGCGCAGTGGAACATCAATCAGCCCCCATCCCTGAGAGATAACGAGCGAGTCTGGAAAGAAGAAGGGAGTGGCCAGGTGCCCTTCTTGCTCGCGGAACGCGCAGGATGAAGGGGATGGAAGGACACCCACATTGGTCCTGTGCTCGCGGAACGCGCACGATAAGAATGTGCTCGTTCGACGCGCGCATTCGAGGATCGACCAGGCCACCCTCGAAAATGAAGTTGAAGATTGAGAGGCCACGCGCAGTGGGTGACCATCTAGCCAGCCGTCAAGGGCGAAGGTTGATAGAAAAGCGATGATGTTTCGCAAATAAAAGACTCCCGACCCCTTTTTAGGCTCACCTGCGCTTGTGCTTCACTTGCTCAGGCATGGCGGCATCACGAAATTAACTTCAGCGGGAGTCCCACACAATGTGTGCGAGATGATTGCCAGTCATAGCGCAAGTGGGGTGCATAGTCAGGTCTACGTTCACAGAGACAACATTACGCTGAGTCTGTTGTGGGATGGGTTGGAGAAGTTGAGATACGAGGAAATGGCGAAGGCCTTGGGGTAGCCAGAGTCGGAACTACAAATTCACTTTGTGAATGTCGGGAATCCAAGGGGTGCGGTCTTTCAACGTCTTTTTGTAGTCGTCTAACCAGTGATTCATGTTTGCTTCAACTGCTGCGGTCATGCCGTCCGGTATCGATGACCTTAAGACAGCGAAAAACACCCGCAGAATTTCCCAGTACGCCGTGATAACGGAATGCCAAGCGCGTCCGATCTCTACTTTGTTCGTTTCTCTAACGGATAATGCTAAAACTCCATCCTTCCACTTGTGTCCGGTTAGCGCACCTATGCCAGTATGTGATGCGCCAACACTGAACAAATCGTAGAAACTTCCCAATGTTTGAAGGACCGAGCCGTCACTGGGAAACATCAGAGAGGAGCTAAATTCATGACGGTACTTATGTGATGGCGTGAACTGTTTCGGATGATTATCGTCATTGATGTTGGGATACGCCTCGTTAAAAAATTGTATAAGCTCTGGATGTTTCCAGAGACGATGTGCCACTCCCGCCGCTTCAACCGCTCGTCTCATCAAACCTTGTGCATCTGTTGTCCTTTTTCTGAGTAGTGCAGAGGCCACCCCGTAGGATTGATTGAGCACGACAAGAAATAGCTGCGATGGGAGGCTGAGATTTGTGTCCTTTACTACGATGAGCTGCGATACTCGACGGAACATATCTACCAAGCGACTCAAGGCGTTGTATTCAGACTCCCACTCTTGTCGAGATGCTTCGACAACAGCAACATCTTTCTCAAGGTAGCCCGTCAATCCTGTGTCTATCTCAATGTCCGACATGGCTGCGTGTACTCCGGAGGAAGGTCTGCATGAAGACGAGTACATCGGTCTTGACAAGATCATAGGTGACAAATGGCACCCGATCGCCTAAGGACGTTGTTCTAACCAAGGAGGCGAACTCGCGCAAGTTGAGGAAATAGGTTTCGTCTTCTCCCGTGGCGGTTCGCTGGATTTCCTGAATGATGTGCGCTCTGGTCATGGGGCCGTATGCTAGAGCCGTCTGAACAGGGCGTCAAGAGCCTTGCACCTTCGTTCGCAACCCTCCTAGAATGGGCCTCCCATGACGATGCCCGTCAATGAATTTTGGTGCGCTTTATGGACACATCTGCGCTTGTCTCGCTAGCTGGCTCCTCTATCTCCGCCTTGACCACAATAGTTGGCCTTCCTTACAGCGAGGTACGTGAAACTTACACACGCTCTTGTCGAAGAGGCTAGGGTCGCCAAGTACCCGAACGTCTATGTTGACATTGAATTTGACGACATGGACGTAAAATTTGTTGTCGGCAACTCTGGCCAATCAGCAGCCGTCGATATTAAGTTCGATGTTAAAGATAGCGTTCCCTGGCGAAAGATTCAGAATTTTCCAACAGGTATTAAGTCAATTTCAGCAGTTGAGAATGGAATTAGCTACCTGGCTCCTGGGAGAATCCTCAAGTTCCAAGCGGGCTATGTCGAGCACGACTCAGAGTTCTTTGCCAAGGGAAGTACGATTGATATCTCGCTCACGTTCAAGACAGAAACCGGAATGTCATTGCAGAGGCAACACACAATCGAATTGCGTTCATACGCTGGGATATTACTTGAGACTTTCCAAAATCCAGAGCGAGAAGTCGCCAGGGCTATCCGCGATACTGAGTCCTCGCGCCGATCCAAGGAATCACTCACAAACCATACGAAGAACCTATTCAAGAAGGCCTGTCCATCTTGTGGGGAATTTGTCAAACCGACGGCCAAGAAATGCATTCATTGCCTAGAGGTCATCCCTGATGTACAGGCAACATCTACCACTATCCAGACAGCGCGAACTAGCGTAGCTGAGGTTGAGGAAGTTGAAAAAGGAGAACTGAACATGCTGACTCACTCAGACATTGAGCATTTGACAGTTCCAGAACAATTATTTGGCTATGCTAACGCATACAGAAGTTCCGCAGCTGTTCTGTGTTCAAAGTTTGAGAGTGCTGATGATGTCACATTTTGTACATGGCCTAATGCGGTGGTAGTCCTTATGCTGACTGCACATGCAGTGGAGCTTTTCCTAAAGGGAGTCTTGCTCAAAAGAACTGGGGATAAGGTCTGGTCTTATGGTCACAAGATTGACAAGCTCGCTGAGAAATACAGGGAAACATTTCAAGCAGAACCATCGTTTACATGGGACATTCCATTTGCTTCTACTCTCACCGAAACAGAATGGATTGCACAGATGAAGCAAGTGAATCCAGACACCACCGACGCTGAACTCAAGAATCTTATCTCAGGAGTACCTGACCCGAGTATTCTGTATCGGTATCCAGTGAACAAACACGGCGAGAAGTGGCAGGGTCTGTATGGTTTCTATCCGCCAGAGTTCAATCAGATACTTTCACGGGTCGAATGCGACTTCGATAGAATTAGATCGCAACTGAACCAACCGGCTTAGGTTGCCAGCATAGATGGCTAGGAGACCAGCGCATGGCCGTGAAATAGGGGTCAAAATAGGGGTCACGTCTTGTAATAATACATTTCTAGTGGCTGCTCACCCTCAGGTTTATTATATGGCGTCGCGCATCCCTACTTCGATCCTGGTCAGGCCGATATTAACGCATCTTTGACGCGTCGGACTTTAATCTTTCCAGCGTGTTTCTCCACCTGTGCCAGGTCATAGGCTGACTGCATCCGCAGCCACGTTTCGGCGCCGCCGCCAAATGCCTTTTCAAGACGGAATGCCATTTCGGCTGAAATTCCGGCCTTTCCGCTGACCAAGTTATTCATGGCCTGCCGTGTGACACCCAGCACCTTCGCCCCTTCCGCGACGGAAAGGCCAAGCGGTTCGAGGCAATCATGCCGCACTGATAATCCTGGATGGGGAGGGTTCTTCATACGCATTGTTGGGCTCCTTAATGGTAGTCGATCAGATCCACATCGAAGGCGCTGCCGTTCTCGAATCGAAAAATGATACGCCAGTTGCCGGACACGGTCACGGACCAGAAACCAGCAAGCTCTCCCTTTAAGGGATGGAGCCTATAGCCCGGTAGTCCCATGTCTTGTACGGTTATCGCTTCATTCAGCCGTGCCAGGATGCGGGCAATCTTATCAATCTGTGATGCTGGTAACTTTCGGCGGTCATCGTCCTCGAAGAATCTTGCCAACCCCTTGTTCCTGAAGTTTTCGATCACGCTACCATCCTGCGCGAGTTCTGCGTATCTGTCAAGTATGACTTTACGATGAGCGAGGGCCTGGCTGTCTGAGGGGTCGCAGGGCCTCGCGTTCCCTCTCTTGGAAGGGCACCCATGTTGGTCTACGTGCGGCCGTCGAACGAGACTACAGATGATCCATCAAGCTCGCTCGTTATCTCTTCAGGGATGGGGGTTGATCGATCTTCCACTGCGCGCGTCCAACGAGGGGAGTCTTCGACCGCGCGTTGCGCGAGCACAGAAGATCATCAGCCTCCATCCCACGGTTCTTGAGTAAGACTCCGAAGGCTTTGGCGTGGGTTACATCGGTAAGGAGCGGTCGGTTTTCTTCAAGATTCTACGAGCTGAAAAAGGCAGGCAGTAGAAAGCAGAAACCCTCTTGCAGGATGCTCAAAATGGCCGTCCAGCAAGGCCGCAGCCGATGGAAGCACCGGAGGCGTAGCCTCTGGGCTACGTTGAGGATGCTTTCGAGGTGAGAACGAAGCTGGCGGACTTTTTCAGCATCCTGCTATGCCTGCACGCACGCAGTCTACGGTGTTGGCGTAGCCGGCGGTGCAGGTACTGATTCCTTCCTTGCCCAATTCGTTGCCGTGACACAGAGCCCCACTTCCTGGGCTGGGGCTGGAACGTTGTGAATCGTGACAAGCGCTCCCCCATGTGGGTCGTTTGTCCAGATGCGAATGGCCTGGGCTGCGCTCTGAAGCGCATTCACGTATATGGTGGTGTAGGCTAGATCTTTGAGTGGAACATTGTGCTCATCAACGTTTGGTTCTTGATAGGAGACGGTGAGGTGGGTTTGTCCTGATGGGAGTGTGCGCGTATGAGTCGGGCAGCCTGGGGGAAGAGGCACCCCTACGGTTGTCTCTTTTCGTAATTCGTCGCTCTGGGCGTTTTTTTCAAGAAGTGCCCGCCCTGTTTCGCAACCCGCGAGAGCCATTGGGGCGACAAGCAGCAGGCCCGCCGTGGCATATGAGATGACACCGACTGTTGCGTGGTTCACAATGTTGATTCGCTACGCGACAGGCTCTTGTCTCGGAACGTGGCGTCCTTCTTCCAGGTCTTGTAGATCGGCCCAGGCGGTGAGGTCGGTCCGTGTGGGATCAACGGCGTTTCGGAGCTGGTTAAAGTATTCCTGCTTCTTCGGAGTGCTCGGTCCACGACTCAGCATCATCTGGTTCCATGCGTCCAACTCTGCTGGGGGATGTGCCTTCGCCGCCTGTGTGAACCATTTCACCACTGCGTCATCCGCTGGATTGCCTTTGACGGCTGCGGTGAATTGATCGGCCGTAATTCCCACGAATTCCATGAGCCGGTCATCCATGGGGCAGGGGTAGATATATTCTCCCTCGGTGCCGGCCAGCACGGCTCGGCATTTGTCGATCATGCGCGCGAGATGGACATAGTCTGCCATCTTCACGCGCATGCTGCGAGGAAAGTCTTTTCGCAAGTCCATTGTTAGATCAGTTTGTGATTCGTGAACGTCAAGCTTTTCACGATCACGTGACCATTTTCGTAAGTAATGATGCGGCGAGTGGCCGGCAAATCCGAAGATCCGATGCGCACATGGGTGTCGGTAAAGCTCTCCACGTTGTTCAGCTTCCCGTCGGTGGGCGAATAATAGTACACGGTATACTTCGTCGTGAGATTCTTCTGGTCTTGGGTCACCGCGCTCTCTTCCACATTAATCGTAAAGGCGAAGGGGGTCATGCCGGGATGCGCCATGGTGCGATTAATCTGGGTGATGCGATTATCTTTCACGCGATAAAACGAGTTCGACCCGTGAATATTCAGTTTCGTGCCGAACGGGTGTCCATCTTCTTCCATCGTCAAGGAGTACTTGCCGTCCGATTCCTCAAAGGTTCTTGGGCCGCGGTGAACGGCGATCATGCCGAGCTGTTCTTGCGCCCACTTCTGCACGTCGGGCTCTCCTAGTTGGACCGATACTTCACGAGGGCTCTTGACCATGACGGGGCCTCTGGTTTCCTTCCCGTTCACATTGACGATCAAGTCAGCCGTGAATCCAGTAAAGTCTTTCTGCCAGCGCGAGGTCTTTTCGAACGCGTGTCGAAGTATCTCGCGGGCTTTCGGGTCGTCGGCGACGGTCGGCGAATCCTGTTTCTGATGTTCCATCGGGTACTCTCCTTCATGAGTTAAATTAGATGTGCATTATACGCTTGAGGCGAAATATGCTACAAGCATGAGCATGCGCACGAGGAGATTTTCCTCGCGTGACAACGATGATGCGCACATCTTGATTTTGTTCATCCTGCTCAGTCCGCCCCATCCGTCAGTCTCACGGGAGACCCGCAAAGGCGCTTGAAAACATTGAACATTTCGGATATACTTCGCCGTCGTAGTGTCTGATGTGTCAGTAGAAAGAGAGGACGGATATGGAACGACGGGCTGCTTCCCATACAGAAGAAGAAGAGATGAACCATCGCCGCCGATTGCTGAATGCCGCAAAAAAAGGCGATCAGAAGGCCATTGCCAAGCTCTTAGAGCTCTATCAAGTGCGCATCCATAGTGGCGATATGGTTCAGAAGTTGAATAAAACATCTGCGACACACAAACTTCAGGCTCAACTCGCGGAAGGGAAGCCAGTGAAGGGTGGGTCGGGGAGTCACGGCAAGAAGACTGCGCCTGCGAAGCTTGTTTCACCGAAGCTCAAAGATGCGAAGTCCGCTGAAAAACGCGCGCCCGCGAAAGCCAAATCGCATTCTGCCATCGTGAAGCCAAAAGCTAAGCCAACGGCAAAGGTTCAATCAGCCAAGGTTCCAGCAAAGAAAGACAAGAAGTAGTGAGGAGTCTGTCCGAGTGATGCCGTTCTCCTGCGGCAAACGATCTGCAAACATCTGCGTCGTTCTCGGCCCGAAAAAATCCTCACCGTATTCCAGCGAATTCGCCTCCGGTTTTTTCGTGTCTACGGTCTAGCATCTGCCCGCAGCTCCCCTGCCTCGCAACGAAGGATTACTCGGACAGACTCCACGCCCGCGATTATTGCACCGCTACCCGTAGCCCTCCGCCTCCCAGATTTGCCGCAATCTCTTCGGCCTCTGCCAGCGTGCCTGTGAACACGATGGCTTCCCCATCATGGTCGACCTTCCATGCAAGCTCAAAGGCCTTTGTGGAGTTCATACCAGGAATATAGTGGCAGAAGAGTGCAATGACTTGCTCATAGGTATGACAGTCGCAGTTGAACACGATCACCCGCGCATCGATCCCAGCACTTGTGTCGATGCTGGTGGTTTCTGCCGGGGCGGGAGGGGCGAAGGGAAGGTTTGTGCCAGCCATGGGGATGAATTCTAGCAGACTTGACTGGAACTTTTAACAGGCCTCGAGAAAAACTATGTGTGCATGCAAAACGACACTGATTCGAACATTTGTCGCAACAGGAGAATGCCACGAAGGATGCTCAAAAAGGCCGTTCAGCAAGGCCGCAGCCGAGAAAGCACCGGAGGCGTAGCCTCTGGGCTACGTTGAGGATGCTTTCGAGGTGAGAACGAAGCTGGCGGACTTTTTCAGCATCCTGCTAATAGCCGACCCGAATGAGCAGGTGGTTGCTTCGTGGCCAATTCTCCCGGATACAGGATTGCGTATAGAGAGAGAAGTGAGCGGGAGAGTCTGTGACCGCCTGAAGTTGGTGCGCCTGTGCGAGGGTCTGCGTGTAGACAAGTGCGGCGGATGTCTTGACAAGGGCAATCCCATACTCACAGTGGTAGCCTTCTTCCAGGCTGAGACGTGTCATCGACAGCGCTCTTATTTGATCGAGGGTGTAGGCGCGTTGTCTAAACGAATCGTCCATGAGGCGTAAGAGTGCGGCGGGGCCTGGCACGAGACTGTTTCCAATGCGAAGACTGTGGGATGGTTCGAATAGTCCACGTTGGAGGCGCCGGTTTTGGCAAAGCGCCGTATGAAAACGCGCGCGCCATAGCGGGTCTCGCAGGTCGCGATCGATGGCGGCCGCCACAGGAGGTGGAGGCGGTCCACTGACGTCATAGCCTTGGACGAGGCGTTTAGATTTGATGAGATCGGGGAAACTCATGCCCATTCGATCTTGGAACGCTGTCATCCCGGACAGAGGGGACAATTGTAAGGCCATGAAATCACGAAAGTAGATCGTGGCAAAGCGTGCCAGAAGGCGCGTCAACGTTTCCGCGTGACAGAGATGAAAGGGATAGAACAGGGCGTCAGGTGATCGGGGTCGATTCATCGACAAAGTCTCATGATCATGTTAGGGTTTGCGCGTGCGATATCTCTTCACGTCTTGGCTTGATTACCTGCTTATTTTTGTTCCGGCGACGGTCGCGCTCGAAGTCCTTCGAGGCGACCCATTACTGATCTTTGTGTCTGCTGGACTTGCCATTATTCCGTTGGCGGGTATCTTGGGCCGTGCCACCGAGCATTTAACGACCCATGTCGGCGCCGGTATCGGTGCGCTGCTCAATGCATCGCTTGGCAATGCCGCAGAATTAATTATCGCACTGGTCGCGCTGCGCGCAGGCCTGCATGATGTCGTCAAAGCGTCTCTCACCGGTTCGATCTTGGGCAACATCTTACTCGTACTTGGCGTATCCATGTTTGCCGGCGGGATAAAATACGAGCGGCAAAAGTTTAATCAGACCGCTGCCGGAATGGGGGCTAGTCTTCTGCTCCTGGCTGCGGCTGGACTTATTATCCCTGCACTGTTTCATTTCACCGCCGCTGACCGTGGTGTCGCGATTGAGCACACGCTTAGTCTTGAAATATCACTTGTACTATTCGCTATTTACATCGCAAGCTTATTGTTTAGCTTGAAGACGCATCGTCATCTGTTCGCCGGAGAAGACCATGATGCTTCTGATCTCGGAGAGCAGCCCTGGACCCGCGGTGCGTCGATCGCAGTGCTCACCGTGGTGACCATTCTCGTGGCCGTGATGAGCGAGATGTTGGTGGGAGCGTTGGAGTCGGCTTCGCACCAATTGGGGCTCACACAAGTCTTCGTCGGCGTCATTCTAGTCGCCCTCGTGGGTAATGCAGCGGAACACTCCACGGCCGTGATGGTAGCCATGAAAAACAAGATGGATCTCGCTTACGGGATTGCGGTTGGGTCTAGTCTGCAGATTGCGTTACTTGTGGCCCCGTTGCTTGTCTTTGCCAGTTATTTCTTCGGAGCCCCATTGGATCTGATCTTCACACCGTTCGAAGTGGCCGCGGTGACGATCTCGGTCCTGATCGTGGGCTTTGTGGCGATGGACGGAGAATCGAACTGGATGGAAGGTGTCATGTTAGTAGGGGTCTATCTTATGCTTGCCATCGCCTTTTTCTTCCTGCCCGCTTAGCTGAATGCTGAAAAAGCACGCCAGCGTGAGAAGAACGTTATTTGGTTTGTTTGGTCTGTCTCGTTTGTTTGGTTAAAGCAGACAAACCAGATAAACAAAACAAACCAGTTTGAGCGTCCTGCAGTTCAGACTTTATCCATGTCGATGACCTCCGTGGCCTCCCACAGATTTTTCTGCTCCGCATCCGCTAGTGCCTTCACCCGATCTTCCTCCGTCTCTTCTCCAAACTGAGCCACGCGTGTTGGCACAGTGTTCTCTTTCTCGGATGGAGACGAATCTGTCTCTTGCGGCGACTGCTGTCGTCTTCGCCTCTTGGCAGGATCCATATTAACGGGCATGGCACCTCCGTTGTGAGCTGTGTTCAGTTTCCACCTCGCCCAATGACAAAGTCAATGGAGCAGCATGATGCTGAAAAAGTCCGCCAGCATCGTTCTCACCTCGAAAGCATCCTCAACGTAGCCCAGAGGCTACGCCTCCGGTGCTTCCATCGGCTGCGGCCTTGCTGACAGCCTTTTTGAGCATCCTGCAAGGGTGGTCTCGTCTTGCCTCAGACGTGCAGACCATTGAGCCCTGCTATGTCAAAGAGTTTTTCCTCAGCCTGTGAGTAAGTCAGACGAGCGTCCTGCTAGTACAACAAGCCGGCGATGGTGTCTGCTTGCAGACGGCCTCGTGCAGAGAGTCTGCTGTATGCACCGTCTTCTTCGATCAACTGTTGCGCGAGTAACTGCGCGGTGACGGTCGCATGCCCATAGTTTTGAGCATGCCGATGAAGATGCTGTGAGGGAATGCCTCGGATCAGGCGTAATCCGAAAATCACGGCATCGCGGAGTTGTTCATCCTTCGATAGCTTGGTGCGATCTTCAATAGGAAGGCGGCTTGCCGTGAGTGCTGTCTCGTAGACCGTGAGATCGGCGACGTTGCCGAATCTGGTTCCGTCTAGATAGGACTGGGCGCTCGGGCCGCATCCAAGGTATTCGCCATTAGTCCAATAGAGCAGATTATGCCGGCAGGCATATCCCGGCTTGGCATAGTTCGACACTTCATACTGCTCATAACCGGCATCGCCAAGTATCCGTTGGGCCGCTTCGTCCATTTCAATTTGAAGACCTTCGTCCGGCTCTGGACTTTGTCGGCGCTGGATGTTGGCGGCAAGTCTTGTATCGTCTTCGACTGTGAGGGCATAGCAGGACAGGTGGGTCGGGGCCAATGCGAGGCAGTGGGCCAGTGTTCGTTGCCAGCTCTCCAGACGTTGGCCCGGGAGTCCATACATCACATCGAGGTTGATGTTGGTAAATCCGGCGGCTCTGGCACGAGCCACAGCTGTGACGGTTTCACTGACGGAGCCGGGCCGTCCGATTCTGGCGAGGTCGCCATCCTCCATCGATTCTGCGCCAAAACTCATGCGAGTGACGCCGGCCTGATAGAGCTGTCCAAGATCCTCTTCGGAGATCGTGGAAGGGTGTGCTTCGACGGTGATCTCGCAGTCTAAGGTGAGCGAGAGATGTGTGCGAACCTTCGACAGGATCGTGGTGAGCTGAGCGGCGGCAAGCGCTGTCGGTGTGCCACCTCCAAAATAGACGGATTGGACGGGCCGGTTTGCGGCGACGTGTTGCTGTGCTGAGAGTGTGATCTCATGCTTGAGGGAACGCACAAAGGCTTCCGCCCGGTTTTCGCGATGGATCTCAAGATAGAAGGCACAAAAGTCGCATCGCTGCCGACAGAAGGGGATGTGAAGGTAGAGGCCGAGGGGAGGAGATGTCATGGCAATAGACTGAATCCGTGCGGTTTGGAAAAATCCCGCGCAAGAACGATTTCAACTTCGTCCTCGGGGGATTTCCCGCGATTGCGTATGTGCGCCTGCCAGGCCCGGTGCTGACGCAATGATTCAAACAGCACTTTGAGGAGATCCGGTTTGATTCGCGCTTCCCACTCGCGCACCCAAGCCTGGTTGTCTTCTTCGCCTTCATAGTCGTCGGGAAACGAAGCCTCTAGGCTGAATCGCAGGATAAAGGCTTTTTCTTCTTGGTACATACGACTCCTCTGGATTGCGAAGTGGCCGGTTCGATCTTATAATGTCTCTTTGAACAAGGAGTATACGCTATGCCTATCTTCGAATATGTCTGCGGGGAATGCAATCATCGATTCGAGCTGTTGGTGTATGGCTCCACGCAAGCTGCCTGTCCACAGTGCAAGACCACGAAATTGGAAAAGCAAATTTCTTCGTTCGGGGTCGGTGGCACGGATGGCTGGGTACTGCCGGGTCAGGGTGGAGGCGCCTGTGGAAGTTGCGGTGACCCGCGCGGCCCCGGTTCCTGTTCCACAAATTGACCATGGAGTCAGGCGATCAGGCACTGCAGCGTGCCATTGCCACTATCTCTCAGTCCGACCCGCTTATCAAATTGCTTGAACAGGTCAAGCGTGGACGGATGAAACCCACCGATGCCGGGCTGCGCGCTATAACCGACTTGTGGCTGGACACCTACAGAAAAACTATTGAGTCCGGTGGATTCAGCAGACAGTCCCTGCGCCGTTGCGACCCACATCCTCGTCTGGCACTGTTAATCGAATGTGGTGTGTTGACGAGTGAGCAGCAGGCAGTCGCTGACCTCCGCGAGAGTTTTGAGCGGGCTGTCGCCGCCGCAACGGAGTGATCTAACCCGCAGTATTCATGAACACTTCTGCTGCAATCGCCGATCCGCTGCTACGACGAGCCTTCGGTCGGCGGGCTCGCCTTTCGGACCCTCAACGTACTGCGCGAGTACGCTTCAGGTCCTCAGGGCTCCGCGCGCCGCTCTCGCGACGCGGCTCAGTGATTTCGCGACGAACCGTCATGAATAATGCGGGCTAATCCCATGAGGGCTTTCTGGGTCATAGCTATTCTGCTCTCGACCGTTGGATCGACTGGAGAGGGGTGGGCTGAAGACGCACTTGGGATGCGACCGCTCCTGACGATCGCGCGCAAGGATCTTTCTCCTCTCCTCCCTCCAGACAGCCATATCCTGATCGATCCTCCCTCTATTGAACAATTTTTCGATGCATTGGATGGACGTCCGCCGAATTGGAATGTGGTCTACGGTCGTGGCCATCATGATTCTGGTCTCGATGAACGGTTGTTCACTCTGAATCGAGAGCGAGATGCGAAGCGTGCAGGGAAGAAGGCGCTTCAGTGGACGGTGGTCTTTCTGTGGTCAGCCGAACTTTCGCGCTACGATCCAACGGCTAGAGGGTTCAGCCTAGCCATTGGGCCGGTCTTTACGCCGACCAGATGGGGTGTGGTCCGATTCAAACCCGAAGAAGTTCCGAGCAATCTCGTCGTGATTTCTGATCCCAGCACCCGCGAAATCCTTCGCAGGCAGCTCGATGCCGGCCGAAAAATCGACATTGAAATAGTGATGGTGGGGAGGCTCATCCCTGATGAGTCACTGGTCTACGACTTTTCCCACGATGAAGAAGGTGTGGGGATCATCATGCCGGTAGTGAGGATCGAACGGATTGAGTATCTTCTGGTACGGTGAGATCCCCCAGGATGCTCAAAAAGGCCGTTCAGCAAGGCCGCAGCGAGTGAAGGCCCGACGCGTACCCTTTGGGGCGCACGGTGCGACGAATAAGGAGCACCAAGTTTGTGCGCGCCGCCGAGAGGTGAGGCGGCCGGGTCTCCGTTGAGGGTCTGAACGATGCGAGAACGACGCTGGCGGACTTTTTCAGCATCCTGCTAGAACGCGTCCTTCGCGCAGCGAAATCCTGTACCACTGGGGCGGCTGTCCATGGTGCCCCAGTCTCTGTCGCTTGTGCGAAGACTGATCGCCGGCTTGAGCCAAGATCCACCGCGCATCGCTTTGATTGCTCCACGAGGAGGACCCTGAGGATCTGACAGCGGCGCGTCTTTGTAGTAGTTCGGGTTATACCAATCCTGCACCCACTCCGCGACGTTGCCTGCCATGTCGTACAGGCCGTATGGGCTTGCACTTTCTGGAAAACTGGCGACCGGCATGGTCAGCACTTCTCCCTTGAGGCCCTTCTCTTTTGAAATCTTCGCACCCTCACCTTTGACCCAAAAGGCGTCCCAGTCCGCTCCGCTCTGAAAATCGATGGTTCGTCCTGCCCAATAACTGGCGCTGTTGGCTTTCTTGAAGTCCCACTCGTATCCCCAGGGATAGCGGCGTCCATCGGTGCCGCGCGCGGCCTTTTCCCATTCCGCTTCGGTCGGCAGTCGCGTACCAAGCCAGGCGCAGAAAGCCACGGAGTCCTCCCAACTGACATTGACCACGGGATGGGTGCCGATGCCTGATATTGGAGCATTGTGCTCCCACAATGTGGAAGCAGGGTTCGAGTGTTTTGGCGCGCGATGGCCGGTGGTTTGGACAAATCGTGCATAGGCATCATTCGTGACTTCGTAGCGGTCGATCCAGAATGATGCAAGGTACACAAGCCGTTGTGGCTGTTCGTCGGGAAGCCCATCGCCTCCTGCAGGATTCCCCATCAGGAATTCTCCAGCAGGAACCAGTACCATGTCGATCGGCAAAGGCGCGCTGAGCGCTGATGATAGATCGCTGATGATGGGAAGGAGGGATAAGGACAAGGAGATCAGCGTAGCCGTATAGAACCGACTCACCGTGAAGTCTTTTTTAATCCGCAGACTTTGGCGATGGCATCGCGATAGGCCAGCCAGAGGGCCAGACATTTCTTAAGGCAGCGCAGTACGGCCTGTTGTTGAGCCTGTGTTGTGGCATGGTTTACCACCATGGCATAGGCATCGTGGCGGTGGCCTGCTTCAACCATTTGGTGGGCACGAATGAGATCCATGGAATCGACGGGCAGGCCATAGTGCTTCACCAGTGGATGGTGCTGGACGATCGTTTCGATTTCCTCGGCGGTCTTGGGCTTGGACGGGTCGACGATTTCGGCGCGATCCTTCACGCTGCCTTCTACAAAGACAGTGAGGGCCGCTGCCCCGATGACCCAGTCCCGGTTATTCGAGACACGGTCAAGCCAGGCGCGGTAGCGTCGGCTGGCCGGCAAGAGCCGTGCTGCGTCAAAGTCGCGCGCCGACAATCCGAGGCCTGCCATCATTGTGAGGAATAACTCCGGATGCGATTTTCCCAGCGAGAGCCCACCGGTGTCTTCTTCGTAAATGTTCTCGGCGAGCATTCGACGGATTGAGGCCGGCGGATTGTTCCCGTGAATGCGTGCAAGGAATACAGGAAAGTCACGCACGTAGACACGGTACTCCTGTTGGAAGTGGTGTGAGAGCTGATCGACAGTGACCGTTCCGTCGGCGAAGGCCGGCCAAGCCCAATGATGTTTACGGTCCATGATACGCAAGAGTTCTTCTTGAAATCGACTTTTCGTCATGGGACGTGTCATATCTGTTGCCTTCCTCGTGAACGGATCATTACAATTCAAAGGCGTGGAGGTCTATGCATGAATCAGATGACGATTCAAAATCCAGAAGACATTCTGACTATGCTCGCAGAAGTGTCTCTGCGAGGATCGGGCTTTGTGACGGACTGTCTTCTCGACTATGTGCTGGAAGAAGGCTTCACGGAACCAATCTTTCTTAATGTCAGCGGGGAAGACCCTGACGCCTATTTTAAAGGCCAATCTCCTGCCTGGGCGGTGTATCAGATCCGAGAGTGGAAACGTGTGTTGACCGTTTCGGGCGGTTCTGGCAAAGAGCGCCGTGTGCAAATTACAGAAACTCCATAATTCTTTGTGAGTGTAAGAGGGATGGGGGAAAAAAGCAACGAAACGACAGAGGATCAACGGCGCGTGACCGAATTGGTGAGGGAATGCATCCCATGCCGATGATCCGGCTCACTGAGCCGCAAAGCATGGGCGAGCTGGCGATGATCACGAGTCTGTTGGAGGGCAGTGGCATCGAGTTTATCGTTCACAATGAACATATGAGCAGTTTGTATCCGGGACTCCCTCTACTCAACTCGTGTGTCATGGTAGAGGAGTGCGATCAGCGCCGCGCGGAAGTACTGTTGAGCCGACTGCGGTTATCGGTGCGCGATGTTTCGTTGTAGCCGCGAGTGCATGTTGGCAGGCAGTGGAAGTAGTTTGACACGTAAGAACTTTGATCGTTCGCACGCATGGTACAATAGGAACGGTCTCGCAGGATGCTCAAAAAGGCTGTCCAGCAGGCCGTAGCGAGTGAAGGGCCGAGGCGTACCTTCTGGGGCGCACGGTGCGACGAATAAGGAGCACCAAGTTTGTGCGCGCCGCCGAGAGGTGAGGCGGCCGGGTCTCCGTTGAGAATCTGAACGATGCGAGAACGCTGCTGGCAGGCTTTTTCAGCTTCCTGCTACGTTCGGGGTTTTGGGCTATGCGGATTGGACGGGGACTGAGTGGGGAGTCGTTCGCCTGAGCCTTGGAACCAACCGCCGATGAGGTTGCCCTCTTCAAAGTACAGATAGCGATGTTTCACCACCGCAGCGCTTTCCCAATCTTCAAAAATCCATTCTTCCCGACGGACGCCTTCCTTGTTAAAAGTTGTGTTGATCGTTTGCGGTCCTCCCCAGGCTTCTAATACCTGCTCTTTCGACATCCCGACCATGACGCGATGTTCCGCGATATGTTGTTGAAAGCCAGGGTCCTTGAGTTGCGCGATGAGCGGCCAGATCACCATGATGAGTACGAACAGACCCAGTCCGGCGTAGATGATCAGCCGAACCGGACGTTGGCGGATGAACGGGATTGGTTCTTCTCGTTCGGTTGGAGCGGTGTTCATGGATTCATGGGTCGCCGCGATGGTATGAGGCATGATGCGGCATATCGTAGCAACGTGAATTGGAGAGAGTCAAGTTGAGCTGCCTGTTTCTCTTTATTAATCAGAGCGATATAAAAGATGCGCTATACTGAATACGTGCAAGCATTGTGGTATTCAGGAGAAGCCGTGATGATTCCTAGATCGAAAGATGGAAATAGCCGGAGGCGATGGATACGTATGGTATGGCTCTTGACCATCGGGGGGTGCCTCGTCATGCCGTTGGCTTCAATTGATGCGTCGGCGACCACCATATATTCCTATATCGATGAGCAAGGCACGCCCGTGATGACAGATAATTTTAATACGATTCCTGAACGGCACCGTGCAAGGGTCAAAACCACTGAACAGGTAGCGACGGCTTCCCAGAGAACGTCAACTGTCGGCACCATTCATGAACGTGTGTCGAATTTTGGAAGGCAGCTTCGAGATATGCTTTCCAGAGCAGCTCCCAACATCTCTGGGCTCTCTCCTTCACAGTCGGGGATTCTGACCTATGCTGGTTTGGCCGCGGTGGTGCTGCTCGTTGCCATGAACGTGATGAAAGGCCAATTTATCCGTCTTCTGGCTTTGGGGTGTTTGATCATGCTCGGGCTTGCCACGCCAGTGTTGATGTACGTGTCGGATGATGGCCCGATGGATGTCATGAAGAACAAAGCTTCTCAGGTCGAGAAAAATCACCAAGACCGTGTCCAGCAGATTCCGTAACCCGTCTCAGCGATCTCCCAAATCCATCATCGATGTCGCTAGTCCGCATATTTGGGGACAGGGATTTTCTTGGCCGTGGGAGGCTGAGGGGCGAGTCGGTGCTGGGAAAATTCTCGCGAGTAGGGATTCATGATGGGGTCATGAGTGTGCCTCTGGCGTTGTTTCACCAGCTCGACACTTTGTGTGCTGATTTCCACTCGATCGACCAGTGCTTTGGTCGTGAGAGGTTCTGGTAGACCCTGCAAAGAAAATAGCTGATACGCTAACCTCCACTCCAGTTTGTCCTTCGACGCCTCTTTCACAATGAAACGAGCGTCTGATGATGCAGTGCCTATAAACAACAGCAGCCAAATATTTGATCGGAACGAAGGAGACGCTGGATCCTCTGACGGGAGAAATTCCGGGACGAGTGCTGGGATTTGGGCGAGAGGGACGGTGGGGGAGAATTCGATATCGACCAGCCGTACGAATAACGTTCGATTCTCGTGTTCATCGTTGGGGTCGGCGGTATAACTGAACGAATAGCGGACTTCGATGTTGTTGCGTGTAAACGTATAGACGTCCTCGCCATTTTCCGGCGACACCAGTTTCTGAAAATACTTCTCCCAATCGGTGATGGCGTAATAGCTAAACACGCGTAGCGCAGACTTCCGATCGCGCACAGCCTGCGGCATACCCAGTTTTTGATGGAGTTCCGCTTGTGTCAGTCCGAGGTAGCCATCCTCAAAATAGGGTGCAGCGTGGACGGCCGACGACTCGAACCAGAGGCCGGTGGGCAAGAGGAGAAACAGTAAGAATAGGAAGACCGCCTGGATGGAACGACGCAGAAGCACAGTTTCTCTCCGGCTGATGGCGGCATCGTATCGGGGGTGTCCCACCCTGTCAAGGCGCGACGACTGGGATTGCTTGCCGGTATAAGAACCTCTCAGTTATGATGCTCCAACTTCCTTCACAATCACAGCGGATTCAATCGCGGAGACAAGTGGTATGAGTGCATCCTTAGAATCGTTACTGCAACAACGCATTCTGGTCCTCGACGGGGCTATGGGAACCATGATTCAGCAGCGGAAGCTGGACGAGGCCGCGTTTCGTGGCGAGCGATTCAAAGATTGGAAGAAGGATCAGAAAGGGCACAACGACCTGTTGAACCTCACGCAGCCCGCCATTATCGAGGAGATCCATCGCCAGTACTTCGAGGCCGGCGCCGACATCGTGGAAACGAATACATTCAACGCGCAAGCCATTTCCCTGGCCGACTACGGCATGGAGTTGTTGGCCTACGAGATTGCGAGAGCCGGAGGAGAATGTGCCAGGCGTGCGGCGGCGCAGGTCATGAAGTCAGAGCCTGGTCGGTCCTGTTTTGTGGCCGGGGCGATTGGACCGACAACGAAGACGTCGTCTATTTCGACCGATGTCAACAATTCTGCGGCGCGCGGCACCACCTATGACGAACTGGTGCGGGTCTACTACGAGCAGGTCCGAGGGTTGGTCGACGGCGGAGTCGATCTGTTGTTGGTCGAGACCATCTTCGATACGCTCAATGCCAAAGCGGCGTTCTTTGCCATCGATAAGTTTTTCGATGATCACCACATCAGGCTCCCCCTCATGGCCTCGGTGACGTTTATTCAAGCAGGCAGTAACCGCGGGGTGACGGGTCAAACGATAGAAGCCTTCTGGAACTCTATCTCCCATGTGCCCCTGCTCAGCGTCGGTATCAACTGCGCGTTGGGCCCAAAAGAAATGCGCCCGTTGATCGAAGAGCTCTCGCGCCTGGCCCCGATCTCTGTGAGCTGCCATCCGAATGCCGGGCTGCCGAATCCGTTGCTGCCGACGGGATTTCCCGAGACACCCGAGAGCTTGGCACCTCAATTGAAAGAGTGGGCGCAGAATGGCTGGCTGAATATCGTCGGTGGCTGTTGTGGGACGACACCCGGACACATCAAGCTGATTGCTGAAGCCGTGCAAGGCCTTCCTCCTCGTGTCGCACCATCCGTCGAGCCGCACACCAGATTGAGCGGGCTGGAAGCGGTCACGATTCGGCCGGAGTCAAACTTTGTGAATATCGGTGAACGGACCAACGTCACGGGGTCACCGGCTTTTTCCAAACTGATTCTTGGAGGCGATTATGAAGCCGCGCTCTCGGTGGCGCGACAACAGGTCGAGGGGGGTGCCCAGATCATCGACATCAATATGGACGAAGGCATGCTCGACTCCCAAGCTGCCATGGAAAAGTTCTTGCGATTGGTGGCGTCAGAACCGGATATCTCTCGCGTACCCATCATGGTGGATAGTTCGAAGTGGGACATCCTCGAAACGGGTTTGAAGGATATCCAGGGCAAGCCCGTCGTCAATAGCATCAGCCTCAAGGAGGGCGAAGCCAAGTTTCTCCAGCAGGCCAAATTGGTTCATCGCTATGGGGCCGCCGTGGTGGTGATGGCCTTCGATGAGCGCGGCCAAGCCGATACGTATGAGCGCAAGATCGAGGTCTGTGAACGGGCCTATCGCCTTCTCACGGAGCGGATCGGCTTTCCTGCCCAAGATATCATCTTCGATCCGAATATCCTCACCGTGGCAACCGGCATCGAGGAACATAATAATTATGCGGTGAACTTCCTCGAAGCCACACGTTGGATTAAGCAGCATCTTCCGTTGGCAAAAGTCAGTGGCGGCGTCAGCAATATTTCATTTTCGTTTCGTGGCAACAACCGCGTGCGCGAGGCGATGCATGCGGCATTCCTCTATCACGCCATCAAGGCCGGCCTGGACATGGGCATTGTGAACGCGGGGCAGCTGGCAGTGTACGAGGAGATTCCCAAGGACCTCCTGGAACTGGTCGAAGATGTGCTACTGAACCGCCGGCCTGATGCAACAGAACGATTGGTGACGTTTGCCGAGACCGTCAAGCAACAGGGCAAAGTGGCGGTGAAAGACGATGAGTGGCGTTCAGGCACGGTCGAGGAGCGCCTCTCCCATGCATTGGTGAAAGGCATGACCGACTACATCGAGCAGGATATTGAGGAGGCCCGACAACAGTATGCCAAGCCCCTGCATGTGATCGAGGGACCACTGATGGCCGGGATGAACATCGTCGGGGACCTGTTCGGGTCCGGCAAGATGTTTTTGCCTCAAGTGGTCAAGAGCGCCCGGGTGATGAAAAAAGCCGTCGCCTACCTCATGCCATTCATGGATGCGGAGAAGCAACAATCGGGTGCGTCGAGCTCGAATGGCAAAATCCTTCTCGCCACCGTCAAGGGCGATGTGCATGATATCGGGAAGAACATCGTTGGGGTGGTTCTGGGATGTAACAACTACGAGGTGATCGATCTTGGCGTGATGGTGCCGTGTGAACAGATTTTGGCAGCAGCACGCGAACATGGGGTCGCGATCATCGGGCTCAGCGGGCTGATTACCCCGTCGCTAGACGAAATGGCACACGTGGCACGCGAGCTGACGCGCGAGGGCTTCGATCTGCCGTTACTCATCGGCGGCGCCACTACGAGCAAAGCCCATACGGCCGTCAAGATCGCTCCGGGTTATAACCATTCCGTGGTGCATGTGCTGGATGCCTCCAGAGCGGTGGGCGTCGTCGGTAGTCTGGTCAATGCCGACGTGCGAGCTGACTTCGCCAAGAAGGTTCGCGCCGACTATGATCAGATACGCCAGACCCATCAGGACAAGGGAGCCAAATCCCTCTGGACGTTAACAAAGTCCCGTGCCAACCGATTCCAATCCAAGTGGGCTGAGGTCGATATTCCCATGCCAGCCTTCACGGGGGTGAAAGTGGTGCCGCAGCAGCCGCTGGATCAGCTAATTCCCTATATCGATTGGTCACCGTTCTTTCACACGTGGGAATTGCGCGGACGCCACCCGACCATTTTTCAAGATCCTGTCGTGGGCCCAAAGGCCAAAGAGTTATACGACGATGCGCGGGCCTTGCTCCGGAAGATTGTCGATCAACGACTCTTCACCGCCAACGGGGTCTATGGATTTTTCCCCGCCAATAGCCTGGGTGACGATATTGAAATCTATAGCGATGATCGTCGCACAGAGGTGCTGACGACCTTTCATACGCTACGCCAGCAATCGGAAAAGCCTCAAGGGCAAAACAGTTTTGCGCTAGCGGATTTTGTGGCGCCGAAAGAGTCAGGTCGCGCGGATTATATTGGAGCCTTTGCCGTGACGACGGGAGTCGGGGTGGATGTGTTGTGTAAAGAGTTCGAACGCGATCACGATGATTACAATTCCATCATGGCCAAAGCCTTAGCCGACCGCTTGGCCGAAGCCTTTGCCGAATACCTCCATAAACTGGTTCGTGACGCGTGGGGGTATGGTAAGAACGAGGCGTTGACTTCCGACGACTTAATCCGTGAAAAGTATCGCGGCATTCGCCCAGCCCCAGGGTATCCGGCTTGTCCTGATCATACAGAGAAGCGGTTGCTCTTCGATCTCTTATCCGCAGAACAGCACACCGGCATCACTCTGACGGAAAGTTTCGCCATGTGGCCTGCCGCCTCGGTTAGTGGGCTCTATTTTTCCCACCCGGAGGCCAAATATTTTGCGGTGGGGAAGATCGGAAAAGATCAGGTGCTTGATTACCAGGTGCGAAAAGGGATGCCTCTTTCAGTGCTGGAGCGATGGTTGGGACCGAACCTGAACTACGAACCGAGTGGAAGGTAGGAGATCTCTCTGTCGCATGCCCGAACGTCTGCGTCGCGAGACCAGCTAGGATGCTTCTGCAAGGACAGGTTGTTGAACTGGTTTCCCAATCACGGCAATCAGTGCCGACTTCACCCGCCGATATCGTTCTTCTGCCCAGCGGTTTACGTCCTCTGAATCAGTAAAGACCAGATCCCAGGCTTTCGTCGCATCCAGCATGAGCAATTGGTGTGGGAGACCATCGTCGGACGCGTAGACGACGAGCACTGCAGAGTTGCCGGTGAGGCTGATATCTGTAAACACATGCACCGTGGAGCCCTCCGGCAAGCTGATGTCGCGAGAGGCGGCTTCGACGATGGGATGGTACAGCCACTGAAGAAATTGGGACGTCACTTCGTAGGCATTGCTTGCACATAAGAGGCGTGGATTTGGTTTTTCTCCGAACAAGTTTTCGGTGAGATAGGTCGCAGCCTCCCAGGTCGGCATCACTCCAGACGTCACCAAGGATTCGCATAGATACGCGATCCAATTGCGCGTCGCCGTCTGTGTGTGTGTCACTGTTGCCTTGTTCACCACGGCCCACAATCCTTTCAAAAGCTCGACTGTTGCGGGGGCAGGGTTAGGAGTTGCGCGCGGGGCTGTACCTGTCAGATGAGGAAAGTATATCGGTGGGTGGAAAATCGGTCAACGAAATGGCGAAAAGTCGTTCCTACGATTCCCGAATCATGGTGCGTGGCACTTGGTCGGCATACTGATCATGGATCTGTTTGATCTCGTTCAGCGAGGCGAAGAAGATGTCGAGAAGCTCAGGGTCGAAGTGCTCGCCACGATGTTTGGTCATGAGTTCGACGGCCTGGTCGAGGGGGAAGGCCGGCTTATAGATCCGCTGGGTGGTGAGGGCATCGAAGGAGTCGGCAATCGCGGCGATTCGTCCTTCAACCGGGATCACATTGCCCTTCAACTTGCGCGGATATCCGTTGCCATCCCACCGTTCATGGTGAGTCCAGGCGATCGATGCCGCGACTTTGAGGATTTCCGCGTCCGATCCGTTGAGGATGCGATAGCCGATCTCCGCATGTTGAGAAATAACGTTGAATTCTTCCGGGGTGAACTTGCCGGGCTTCAAGAGCACATGGTCCGGGGTGCCGATTTTTCCGATGTCGTGCATAGGACTCGCGGTGCGGATCAAATCGCACTGCTCGGCTGAGAGCCCATGTTTCCTCGCGAGCAATTCACAGTAATGGCTCATGCGGTGAATATGCTGTGCTGTTGCGCTATCCCGGTATTCGGCGGCGATCGCGAGTCGTTGAATCGTTTCCTCTCGTGAGAGCCGCAGCTCTTTTTCGCGTAGCTCGAGCCATTCGAGTGCTTGCTGGAGCGCCATCGTCCTGGTCCTAACGACGTCTTCCAGGTTCTCCCGGTGCAGCCGATTTTCAAGCTCAAGTCGACGGCGGCGGAGCGCATTGGCGACATCGATCATGACTTCATTGGATTCGAAGGGTTTGACGATGTATCCAAAGGCGCCCATGTCGAGCGCCGCGTTCGCCAGGACCGAGCTGTCGAGACCGGTCACCATGATGACGGCGGTGTGGGGATGCTGGCTTAGGATATTGCGAATGAGATCCATGCCCGACTCACCGGGCATATTGACATCGCATAAGATTAAGGCAAAGGGTTGTTCATCCAGCCTGGTCCGTGCCTCACGCGAATCGGACGCAAGAACCGTCTCATACCCATGGGTCTGAAGCATGTAGCCGAGCAGTCGCCGGATCGGTTCTTCGTCGTCAACGATTAGAACGCGTTTGAGATCAAAGAGAGCTTGTTGGGTCGATCGGTCAAGAGGCAATATCATGTTGTGTGACTATACTATATCGGGTGTATATGCAGAAGGGAACTATATCGCCCGTCAATGGGTGTCATGTGTGTTGCAATGTTCAGAAGTCTCAAGAGAATGTAAGACAGAAGCACCTTTTGTGCCAATCTATTTCGAAAATTAGCATGGCCGGACTTCATCGCCCTGATGACGTCTTCTTTCCCTCGAAACAGGAAATACAGCATGATGACAGTAGGTTCATGGGTGGTCGTCGCCGCATCGTTCTATATGTATGTGTGGGAGATCCTTGACCTGGCCTAGGCCCGTACAGATTTTGTCGTACGCACCGTGTACTTTTGTACAAGCCGATCGGTGAAACAGTTGAAGATTCGTGTCTTTTTTACATGATTCACGAGGCACCCTCGTTTGGAGCGAGGGGAAAAACAGGCGCCGAGGTGATGTGTAGGAACGAACCCCCTTGGTTCGCGAAGGCTCTGTATTGAAGAGTGCGGTTGTTGACTGATGGGCTGCCCGGTTTCATTGCGCTTTTGGAGGGCCTTCACTATAATGCGCCGCATTGTGAACAGGAGCAATTTTCATGAGTAATGCAGCGGGACTATTGCGTGTCGATGGGCGGAGAAAAGATCAGCTGCGCCCGGTCAAGGTGACGCGGAATTTCATTAAACATGCCGAAGGGTCTGTCCTTATCGAAATGGGCGACACGAAAGTGATTTGCACGGCTTCGATTGAGGAGAAAGTGCCGCCATTCTTGAAGGGGAAAGGGCAAGGATGGGTGACGGCCGAGTATGCGATGCTCCCCCGTTCGACCCATGAGCGATCCCCGCGAGAAGCGGTGAAAGGGAAGCAAGGTGGCAGGACGTTGGAGATTCAACGCCTTGTTGGTCGAGCCCTCCGTGCGGTGACAGATATGGGCCAGATGGGAGAGCGGTCGATCTGGCTCGACTGCGATGTCATCCAGGCCGATGGAGGCACCAGAACAGCGTCTATTACAGGAGCATTTATTGCGCTAGCCGACGCGTTTACTGTCCTGAAGAAGCGAGGTTCGCTCAAGAAGCGTCCTTTGACGGATTATCTTGCTGCCATTAGCGTCGGAAAGGTGGGTGGGGAAATTCTTGTCGACTTGGCCTATACAGAAGATTCTATGGCCGATGTCGACATGAATGTGGTGATGACTGGACAGGGACGCTATGTCGAAGTCCAGGGGACAGCGGAGCGGACCCCCTTTGCCAAACAGGAAATGGATGAGTTTATGGCGATGGGATGGAGTGGGATTCAGACTCTCACCGCGCTGCAAAAGGATCTGATCGGAGAACTGGAGTAAGGAAGAGACGATGATTCGTGAATTGGTCCTTGCGACGCGTAATCGGCACAAAAGAGAGGAACTTGCGGCCATTTTAGGCGGTCATGACATCACGATACATACACTCGATGAGTTTCCTGATGCACCCGAAGTGGTTGAAGACGGGGATACCTGCGAGGCGAACGCGATCAAGAAGGCACATGCCATTGCTACGTTTACAGGTTTGCCGGCTGTCGCTGATGATACGGGACTGGAAGTGGATGCGCTCGGGGGTCGGCCTGGCGTCTATGCGGCTCGTTATGCCGGCGAAGACGCGACCTATGAAGACAACTGTCGGAAGTTGCTGCTGGAGTTAACGGGTGTGCCTCGTGAACGACGAACTGCCCGTTTTCTGACCGTTGCAGCAATCGCATTGCCGTCAGATGGTATACGAGTGGCCCAGGGGATATTAGAGGGAGAGATTGCAGCCGAAGCTAGTGGGACGTTAGGATTCGGGTATGATCCTGTGTTCCTCATTCCGGAATTAGGGAAGACCTTGGCTGAGTTGTCGGCAGATCAGAAAAACGCCATCAGTCATCGGGCCAAAGCGTTTACTCAGGCGAAAGTCCTGCTGCGAGAGATGGAGTTCGAGATACTTGAGTCGGGAGTGTAGCGCAGCCCGGTCGCGCGCCTGCTTCGGAAAGATAGTAAGGGGGATTGCCCAAGTCGTTGAAGACATGGGCAATCCCTTTGTCATTTCTGACGAGTCGCATTGTCGGGCTGTGAGCGCGAGGTTACTTCGGCTTTGGTTTCCACTCCCGGGCCAACTGTTGGGCCGCAGCTACTTGTGCCGGGGTCATCTGCGTGGCGAGCTGATTACGCGATGCTAAGGCTCGCTTTTCTCCCCGTGCGGCAGAAAGGTTGTACCACATATAGGCTTGGACAAAATCTTGGGTGACTCCGCGTCCGTGTTCATACATGAACCCCAGTTTCGCGAAGGCCAGCATCTCTTGCTGTTCTGCCGCTCGGCGAAACCAGAACAACGCCATTTGGTCGCTTTCGAGCGCGCCTTGCCCGAGGAGATAGAGGGTGCCGAGATTGACTTGCGCGCCAGCGTCCCCCTGCTCCGCCGCTTTTTCAAACCACTGCTTCGCGAGCAGTGGATTTTGAGGAACCCCCTGGCCTTGGTTGTACAGAAGGCCAAGTCTGTTCTGCGCAGTGGCGTTCCCTTGCTCTGCGGACTTGTGGAGTGCAGCTACCGTGGCCCCGTCTACGCTGCGGGTTGTTGTAGGGGTCTCCACGTCAGCACAGGCTGAAACGGCCATGCACACGAGTAGGAGCACAAGGGTCGTCATGGTGCATTGCCGTGACAGGGGAACGTTCTTGTATGCGATGTTCATCACGCTGTTCCTCACGCACATTTGCATAGCCTCGCGCCTCGTGTAGGTTCTATCCTACTGAGGCTAGTCAAGAGAGTGCAAGTGTAGTGAGTCGATCTCTGACATGTGAATATCACCGTTGAACACCTAGCCTGAGAGGGGCTGCACATCATGTGTGATGTGCAGCGGGGGAAAAGGCGGTCTAGCAGTTTGCTGAAAAACTCAGTTTTTGCGCGGCAAGGTTCATGGTCATAGGTAGGTTGATCGTGACGGACCACCGGCAGGATGCTCAAAAAGGCTGCCCAGCAAGGCCGCAGTGAGCGAAGAGGCGAATCGTACTCTGTGCCGTACGTTGAGCCTCTGAGCGATGCGAGAACGCCGCTGGTAGACTTTTTCAGCATCCTGCTAGAGTTAGTGTATCGAGTATGCAGATCCGGTGTCTTCTTCCCTCATCGACTCAAATATATGAGATAGACTTGACGATCCCGATAGATCAGATTTCTGCCATGCGCCGCATAGGGCTTTGGCGCTGTATGTTCCCTGCTGCATGTATGTTGTCCGCAGTCTGCGTTAGCCCATGGCCGCCCATATTTTTTGTGCATTCTCACCTGTAAAGGTGACGTCGTCCTGGGAGGTAGCGCTCCGTTCGAAGTAGAGGTGCAGCAGTCCTCCTCCAAAGTGTGCTTCCCGGATCAGGTCGAGATTGATGGCAACGTCACCCGTACGTTCTTCATCCTTCACTTTGACGAACCGCATAATGCGTACCTCCTTGTATGAATAGGACGAGCACCGTTTCCATGAACAGATTCGCATAAACTATGCGGCCAGGACGAACGAGTCAAGGAGGGAACAACGAGGGCGATGTCGGTGAGGTAGGCCGAGAAAGGAGCCCGACTGTCACCCGTTGCAGAGTCTTGGACGGCCAGACTTTCCTATTACGCTAGAGCCAGGAATATAGCCTTCTACCCCACGCTGTGATTTCGATCAAGCGTAGATCTATCCATCAATCCAGAGGCGATAGGTGGGTGAGAGAAGGTGATGGAGAGTCGGGTTTGCCGAGTCGGTCTGGTGTGTCTCCTTCTTGGAATAAGATACCGGGATGAACCGAAGAAACCAGATTGGGCCAGATTCTGCCAACGATTGAGGCTTGCGGCATATTCTGCTCTTGCTCAATCGCGATCTTTGATCTCAGCGCAACTAGCACCAAGCCAGCGGCCTTTGATGTCCACATGAACTTTGCCGGATCCTGCTCGTGTCAAATCGATGCTGCCGACGATAGTCTCGGGCGTCTTGGCCTCCATGGCCATCTGGGATGTGGAGGCGCGAGGCGCTGGGCACGTCCGTTCGATCACGAGTTTGCGTGAGGATCTTGAAACCACTCGCGTCGTACACTGGAGCTCGCCGTCCTCTTGTTGCTCCTTGAGCATGCGGTCTTGGTCCAGATCTTCTTGAGTGACGCACCCTTTCGAGGTGTGGGTCATCGGTTTCCCGGAGCGTGCCTGCATGGATTGCTCAAACTTGGCGCGTTGTTCCGGTGGCATTTTGGCAAGTAGGTCTGGAGGTATGAGCGATCCGCTTGTCAGGGTCGTGATACTCATATCCCATGCGCCTGGTTTGACATCCAAAGAATCGGTGAGCGCGAAGGATGTCATCAGAGGGATGAAGCTGTTTGGTATGAGCTCAACGACAGTTAGTATCACAGCGCCACTAAGTATCCAGGCCCTTCCAGCCATGGTTGTGCTTCTTCAGTACAAAACTGATGACTCCGATGAACGAATGGAGACAGGGTACACTGTTACGTCTAAATGGCCTATCGTTGGGCGATAGGGGAGATTCAGAGATGATCTGTTTGTTGCGCAGGGCGGGTTTGCCTCACTTGTTCGCCAAACCGCACCCACGAGGTAGAATGAAGAAGTGCGATGAGTCAGATTGGGGGCATCTGTGTAAGACGGGGAGTGCTATGGCCGTGTCTGAGAGGGACGTGACTCCAGGGGTTTTGGTTGCCATTCTCGCGCCAGTTTTTTCGCTGCGGCAAGCTGGTCTGAGGTCATTCGTGAGGCCAAATCATCCCTTCGTATGGCGCCTGGCGTTACTCCCTTCGCTGTTCCCAGCTTATACCACATATAGGCCTGGACAAAGTCTTTGGGCACGCCATCACCACGCTCGTACAGAAGGCCCAGTCTTTGTTGGGCTAAATCATTACCTTGATTGGCAGCTCGAAGATACCATCTCACTGCCATCCTGAAATCTTGAGAGCCTCCACGGCCATAATCGCACAAACTCGCCAGGTTGACTTGGGCGAGTGCATGTCCTTGATTGGCGGCTTTCTCATACCACTGCCGTGCTTGGGCATCGTCCTTTGGCACGCCCTGGCCATTCGCATAGAGCAGACCGAGTTGATATTGGGCAGCAGCCTGTCCTTGTTTTGCCAGCGGTTGCCACTCATGCAACGCCGCGCCGTAGTCGTTGCGCTGATAGGCCTTTTCGCCGGCTTTGAAGTCCGCCCATGCAGGCGTGGTGAGGCAGACGACTGAAAGCACAAGGGCGGCTAGGCGGCTGAACTCTCTGAGTCTACGAGTCCTCATGAGAACATCTCCGTCAGTACGTGCAGCGATTTGTTTCATCTACGGTTGAAGCGATATCGTGGCAGTGAAGAACTGGAGGGGATTATACGTTCTTGGCGCAGCCTGGTCCACCCCAATATCTTGGCGTCGACCCAGTATTCTCTCCTTGTCAGCTTCAGACGTGAGGGGGGCTGGTTATGGTCTGTGGTGCATGGCTGACAGCCGTTGCTTGTCTAATGGTGAACACCCCCACGCCCCGCCTGAGAATCACCTTGCCTTCCCGGCCTAAGCGAGAGATCTCCTGATAGATATCACTGACGTTGAATTCAGGAGCGCGGGCCACTAAGGCATCGAATTCGCACTCCTTGGAGTCTTGGAGTAGCTCGAGAATACGGATGGAAATGGGCCTCTGCGTTGCCATGTGGATACCTCCTTGCCGTGGTGCGATCGTCCCGGGAGTGCGTGCGGAGTGTGTTGCCGGCGTTGGAGCGGCGGAGACTGGAGAATCGGTCGCGTTGAGAAGGGCAATGACGCGCGAGGGATGAGACAGTCAGCGTGGCTGAAACGTCTTGTATGTTATGCTACGCGCAGAGAGACGGCTCAGTCAAGCAATCTTATCCGTGCATGCATCTGCGATAAAACCAGGCAGACGAGAGAGCACGAGGTGGATCAGATTCCTGCCAGATGCCGAGAAATGCCGGGTTCTTAAACCTAGCGCAGTGATGTCAGATCAAGCGGGCGTCGATTCAACGCCGCCCGTCATACCACACAGATAAGTGCTTCTTATCTTGCAAGGTTCGACGTGGAAGGAAAATCACTCGCAAAATTTGACCGGCAATCTCTCTCGGAGAGTAGAGAAGCACTTTACGCGCTGACGATTCCAGTGGATGCGCTCTCAAGATCACGAATTGAAGACCTCGAGGTTTTCCCCACTGTTTGAGCGCGACGCTGAGGCCAATTTCTTCAGCCGCGTAGACGGTTTGATTGAAACCGCCGACATCGCGAAACGCATCGCGACGACACACGATGAGTGCTCCCGAAGCCAAGCGAAAGAGAATCGACGTACTCGTCCATAATTGTAAGGTCAGCGTCGCCCACCAAGGCAGTCCATGCATGCAGATGGTGCTGCCGCAGCCCACACTGTTGCCCTCTTCCATTAACCGGACAATATCGGCAAACAATTCTGGATTGAGCACACTGTCGGCGTCCAGAAAGAGCAACCAATCGCCTGTCGCGGCGGCTGCCCCGGCATTCCGCGCTCGGCCGATTTGATTGATCGGCTCAAACACAACGTGCGCACCTGTTTCTTTGGCGAGATTGGCCGTGTTGTCGGTCGAATTATTATCGACCACAATAATTTCTGATGTGAAACCAGGCGTAGAGTGTGTGGCAAGTGACGTCGCGATAGACTGCAGACAACGTGTGATGAGGCGCTCTTCATTAAAAGCTGGAATAATAATTGAAAGATACATGGGGACACCGCTTTTAGTTTGTGGCGTCGGAATGGTTATGGGGTGAGAGCCGTTGTCTTGTCTCTCTCATGCATGACCCCGCCTGAACAGGATAGACCAGATAGCCTGAACAAACCAGCGGTTTGCTCTGTTGCGAAATTTGGTGATCCAGAGCGCCCTCCGGGTCTCTGGCGAGCAGAGGATGCGAGCCAATCTGCTTGATCCACTATGACGGTTGCTGGTCTCCATGCCCCAATGCCCCTTCCCATTTGCTGACGACTGCGGTTGCGATGCTATTACCCACGACATTGGTTGCGCTTCGCCCCATATCCAGGAGTGGATCGATTCCCAAGAGCAACGCCAAACCTGCTTCAGGAATATTGAACGTGGCCAAGGTTCCTGCAATCACGACTAACGAGGCCCTAGGCACACCTGCAATACCTTTACTCGTCAGCATCAGGACCAACAGCATGGTGAGCTGGGTTGGAAGCGGGAGATCCATGCCATAGGATTGGGCAATAAACAGCGAAGCAAATGTCATGTACATCATGCTGCCATCCAGGTTAAAGGAATACCCCAGTGGCAGCACAAAGCTGACGACGTTATCCTTGCAGCCGAATTTTCCCAATTCCTCCATTGTTTTTGGAAACGCCGCTTCGCTGCTCGATGTAGAAAAGGCCAAGAGGATCGGTTCTTTGACCTGCCGCATTAACGAGAGCACTCGTGTGCCGATAATACAAAATCCCCCCAGGATCAGTAACGACCAGAGCAGGAACAGACTCCCATAAAATTCACTGATGAAGGTCAAGTAGGTGTGTAAGATGCCTGGCCCTTGTTTCGCGACGATGGCTGTCATCGCGCCAAAGACTGCGAAGGGCGCAAGATTCATCACATATCCCGTAATTTTCAAGATGACCTGTGCAACCGTATCGAAAAAATGAATGATCACGTGGCCCCGTTCGCCGAGCGCGGCGGTCGCGACACCGAACAATAACGAAAATACGACGATCTGCAGGATTTCATTCTTGGCCATCGCGTCGATGACACTCGAAGGGAACACATGGTACAGAAAATTTTTCAGCGAAAAATCTCCCCGCTCGATATCGAGATGTTCATGGAGATCTGGAAGCGGCAGATTCATGGCGTCTCCCGGCTTAAAAATATTGACCATGATCATGCCGAGCAGGAGACTCATGAGGGACGCGCTGAGAAACCAGGCTAAGGTCTTTCCCCCGATACGCCCCACTGAACTGATGTCGCCCAGTTTTGCCACACCGACGACCAGCGTCGTGAATACCAGCGGCGCGACGATCATTTTAATCAGCCTCAGGAATATATCCGCGAGCAGGGAGAACGGTTCGACCTTCTTATCGCGCGTAGCCAGTGCCGCAGTATGTTGTTGAGACAAATCTTTGTGTTGTTGCTCCAGTAGGAGTCGTGCGTGGTGATCGGATTCTCGTGATAGTTGACTCGTGATCTTTTGTACACCACGCTCAAAGGTTTGCAGGGCTGTATTGTCATCTGCCAGATAGTTTGTATGTAATACGATGCCCAACAGGACACCGGCAAAGAGGCCAACGAGAATATACAGTGGGAGTCGGGTTTTCTTTTGAGGGGTATTCGTGTGTTCCATAGACGCCGTACTGAGCGTGGGGGCACCAATCTAGTGAGGTTCTATCACAGCGAAGTGTCTGTGCAAGGTCAACATAAGATTCTCCGCAATGCGTATCATCCTGAATAATGATGGAATGTCCCATCAGCCAAGGTATGGGCGTGGTGATAGCCCCCTCTTCGTTTCGTGGCCCACTGTATCATGGAGGAAGAAATGCGGGCGGAAGTCTTTTGTTGCGATCCCCTGTAGCGAGCCGGTGGTCAAAGAGGCGTGTGTAGGTTAGAAGGCCGCAACCACTGCTTGGGCAAGGCAAAATAGACTCATGGCGAACGAACCGTAGGCCGTCAAATAGGCAAAGGTCCGAACATGTTCGGGGCCCCAAATCATTTTGACCACTGTGGGAAAGTAGATGACCGATGTCCACTCTGGTGGATCGGTAATCCAGCGCCACTGCTGTCTCAGGCCGTAGGCTAACACGGCGCCATACACCACGCCGCTCGCACAGACGAGAATTTCTATTATTTTGACGGGGGGCGCTTCTTCCATCGTATTTCCTCAGACAGTGACGAAGCGACGTCATTCTACGTTTTCTGGCGCCACGGGTCTATGGCTGAGCGGTGGAGCGAAGATCTTGGGATAGTGTGGTGGAGGGGCAAATGGGCGACGAACTATGAGCTGCCATGTTCGGGAATGAAATGACGAGTCGGCAGGACTCCCGACGACCCCGCTTCTCCTTCAAAAGTCTGAAGCGTACGCCGCTCGCCCCCGGTCAATTACTTCAATACTGTGTAGCGACGGACATCCGGTTCCGCGGCGAGCAGCCCTGGCAATTGTCGTAGCGCGTTCAAGATGTGTGGGGTCGCAAAATGGGATAGCTCTGCTGCGGCGCTTGCCCATTCTTCGATAAACGTAAAGTCGGTCGGGTCTGCTTGGTTCTGCAGTAGTTGATAGCCGAGGCAGCCTGGCTCTCTGCGGGTTGGCTCGACGACTCCCATGAGTATGGCACGAACCTGCTCCACGCGGTCGGCCTTGGCCGCAACGCGGGCGATCACTCTCAGAGACATATTCGACATCGTGTTGGTTCCCCTTTCATCATGCGGTGAGACTAGGGTTCGCTGGCGAACTATTTGGGCTATGTGCGGAAGGAAGTTTGCCTCTCCTCCGCGCAATCTACTCCAAACTCGGAGGTGGATTCATCATTCTGAAGGTAAAGGGGACGGGGATTATCCCTGGCGGAGGAGTCAAACAAACCGTGCGCGCTGGTCGGGGGTCGGGACGCGGCATGTCTCGGCTTTGCCCATCAACTTGTACCGATTGCGCGCAACGATATCGTAGATGGCATCACGCAGGGGGCGTGGAACGACGATGAAGAGGTAGAGCAAAGGCCAGAGACCGGATAAGTGTCTCGCGATTCTCAGAACAGCCGTGGATTTGGTGAACACATGGGTTCGCTCCAGGAGGAGAAATGTCTCGAAGTCTTCGGTGGAAAGTTGAAGTTCTTGAAGAATCTGTTTCGCCTGTTCCGATTGAAGCGTCCCAAGCTTGAATTTCCCCTGAGGATCGTGATCGATCGTAAAGTTAATCCAGGAGTTACACCAATTACAGACCCCATCAAACACAATGACCCGCTCATGTCTAGTCCACTCATGGGATTTTGGATTAAGTTCCTGTTTCATTTGCCACGCCTTTTGAGCAATGGGCAGGTGAGTTTACTCTTCATGGATTCGCATCAAGTGTATCAAAGAAAGAAGTCGAAATATTGTGCTTTCTTGAGGCTGTTAGGTTCATGACAGGGTGGCGTAGAGAGATGTAGCGAGGAGAAAGGCGCCGGACCGCCACGCGCCAGGAAATGTGTGGTTGCCTGACCCTCATTCTCCGATTCGATCGGCAGGAAGGTCGAGAAGCGCCGCCATCGGACAAGGGGATTGGGGGTCAAGTCTCACGATCCCTTCGGTTGCCTGCAGGTCGCAGGGTTGATTCCATCCCGAACCGCTTCGCCATTCGCCGGCCTGTCGCCAGTCTTCCGCCCCTCTAACCAACTTTGCCTGCAACGCATACATAGCGCACGACGGCCAGGAAATGCTCATCGGCTTGCACCGAAAGCGAGAGTGGCGAACTGCTGCCCTTATGCGTACAATCGGCTCCGATGACGTTATCCTATTGGATTCTTCGCGCCCTCATTACTGGGGTTATCTTGGCATCGGCGGTAGGGAAGTCCCTCGACCTCGCAGGATTTGCCGAGGTGCTCGCGACCTATCAAATCGTTTCTGCCGGTTGGTTGTGGCCGCTGGCATGGTTGGTGATCGGCGTCGAATGGGTGCTTGTGCTGTGGCTGCTGTCTGGCTGGAATCTTGGAGTCGGAGCCCTGGCTTGCGCGGCACTCAATCTGAGCTATGCGGCTTGGATGACGGTATCGCTGCTGCGCGGGCTCGATATTCCAAACTGTGGGTGCTTCGGCCGCTTCTTTCCTCAGCCACTGCGCTGGTACTCCCCGCTTGAAGACCTCGTCCTTGTCGCCATGTCGTACGCATTATGGCATTGTGCCAGAAAACCTCCGCGCCCCCGTTAACATGGTTTTGAAGGGCGTAAGAAGAGTGTGCGGACCAATGTCTTCTGCGAGCTCTGAAACTCAGGATGCCCCTGGTTCCCTCCGTGTACTATGCCCGTGCGCAGAGGGGATGAGGAGAAGTGGAGTGGCTGGCGAGAAATCATTCGACAGACTCGCGGCAGGTGAGCCGGACCGGCGGTGGATGCGGTCAGCTCCTCCGTTTGTCCTTATGCTGGTGTTCGCCCAATAGTCGCGAGAGCATGTCTTCCATTCCGTCTGCCCACACCTGATACCCCTGCTCATTGGGGTGCAAGTAATCGGGCATGAGGTGTTGGGCGAGGCGTCCCTGGTTGTCGAGAAAAAGCGGGCTGAGGTCTAAGAAAAAGATCTGCTTGTTGTCGGCGTAGGTGCGGGCGAGGTTATTAATTGCCACGGTTACCTGTCGAAGAGGGTCATCTCCTGATGCTCCACGCGGAAACACGCCCAGCAACAGAATCTTGGTATCCGGAAGGCCTGTGCGCAAGGTCGAGAGAATTGCCTGGATTCCCGCTGCCGTCTCCTCCGGAGGATCACGCCGCGCACCTATGTTGTTGGTTCCGATCATCACGACCGCGAGCTTGGGGGCAATCCCGTCGATTTCTCCATGGTTCAATCGCCCCAACACATGCTCGGTGCAATCACGACTGAAACCCAGATTGACGGCCAGACGATGTCCATAATACGTGCTCCAAACGTGGCGACCTTCAGCGGACCACCCTTGAGTAATGGAGTCTCCAATCATCAGTAGGTCGACTCCGCCCTGCCGGATGCGTGCAAGTGTGTGCTCATGTTGCGCAATCCACCAAGACTCGGATCGAGGAACAGGCGCTACTGTCGTCGGTATGCGATCGAAGGCTTGGACGAAGGTTGGGAGCGTGAGCGGACTTCCCAACGCAAGAAGTATGGCAAGGCACCTGAGATATGGACCTCGTCGATGTAGGAATTTCATGAGCAGTGACCGCTACGTCTACGCAGGAGATGCGGGCGATTCTACGTTGTTTCCTAGGCGTGGTCTATCACGATGCGCGGGGAGGGCAATTCCGAGGCCGTCGTCTATGCGTGAGCCGACGGCGTGGTCCGCCAAAAATACTTGGCGGTTTCATATTCAAAGTGCAACGGATGAATAATGAGAGGTCGTACGCTCCTCCGTCAAGGAGACAGGATGAATGGAGAACTTCCAACCTGTTTCCCATTTCGTCATGCATCGCATGCGATGAAAGGTTTCATGTCGACACAGTCGCGAGCGGGGTTGAATCGGGAAGCCATCGGATCACTTCTTTCTAAGATTCGTCAAGAAGGCCAGGATGTCGCGCACAGAAATCATGCCGACTAACTTTCCATCCTGCGTCACGCCGAGATGTCGGATATGCTTGTGGGCCATCAGATCGCTGGCATCTAATACGGTCTTATCTCCTTCGACCGTCACGAGCGGTGCCGACATGATCTCCTGAGCTGTGGTCGTGCGGATATCAACTCCAGCTGCGGCCACGCGCCGGACCATGTCGGTATCCGTGACGATGCCGATGATCTCCGTCCCCTTCGCCACGAACAGGCTGCTGATGCGCCGATCGCGCATAAGCTGTGCCGCCGTCTGCACATCCGTATCCCGCTCAACTGTAATAAACTTCTCACTCGGAACCATGAACGACTTGATTGGATCCATGCAATGTCCTCCCTGGCTGATTCAGTTCATCACTTCCCACCGTGCTGTTTGTTTCGGCCTATTCGCGTAGAGAGCAGGATGGTAGCGATTGATGGGGGCAAGTGGATTGAGATCATAGGCAGTCTCAGTAATCTGGCGGGGGCAAGTCTACCGTAAAACCGTGGACATATCTATCACTCTGGAGATGGTGTGGGAACCGTCTGTGAGGTGGGGGGCAATGATGCAATATCATTTCGAAATTCGGATGATTGATGTGGTGTCAACTTGGGCGCGCGTACCGAAATTTACAGACCGCGCATGTTTGAGAGTCTTGACCCATCCTGTAGTCACATCCACCACGATTTCTGCATGGTCTTCCATGGATATCGCTTTGGGGAATTCTTTCTCCTGTAGTTCTTTCCCCACCCGTGCACTCATCTCTTTGAGCATTGATTCAAGAATTCTCGAAACTTGCTTGGGATCGGCTATTTGGCTCCACGCAATCACGGCTTGGCCCGCCTGCTTGTCGAATGTCTTCAGTTCCATGCGTGCATGAGTTGGGAAGGCTTCGCCGCCGAGGGGATTTGGGAATAGGTCCTCGTACTCGAACGGTGTGTTACGAGCATACCCTCTTCCGAGAACCTTAAAATAGACCTGTGCCTCGCGGGTGCACAGCTCTTCGACCTGCGCTTTGGTTCCTAGCATGGATTCCCATTGTGCCCGCAACTTGGACAAGAGTGCGTTGTCAGGTTTCTCTTTCCGCACCTCTTCGGCTGCAGCGAGGGCATCCAGGGATTTCAGCGCCGCAGTTTTGAGCCCCTTCCAGTTCTGGACGCCTCGAATGGCTCCGCGTGAATCGATCTCGAGAATAATCTGCCGTCCATTCATGAGATTCACGACCTGTCCAAGGAAGGATTGCTCAGCCTGAGAAGGAGAATCGAACGTGGTCTTGCCCGCGGTCCAGCCCACTAGGTATCCATTGTCGTTAGCACTGAGTACTTCAATCGCAAAGTCAGTGTGAGTTTTCCCTGTGATCGTCGACGTGCCATCGGTGGATTTCACGCGTGCTCGCGTGATCTCGAGACGAACCGTGTCTCCTTGTTTCCAGTGAGGCATGATCTCGACAGAGTGGTTCTGGGCATCGGCGAGCCCTAAAAGTGGCAAGCAGATGAGAGCGAGAATTATCGAACGAACTGTCGCAGCGTGCATAGCATCTTGCAATATTGAAGGAACGATTGAAGACATTCTACGTTCTCGCGTCAATCTGGTCCATGCCTGAGAGGGGTGTCTTTCGGGGGAAGCTCACCTCACCGTGATGGGACGTATATGCGGATGCCGAGCTGGAAAGAAAGTCAGCTGACGTTCATGATCTATCTCAACGAAGGGATGACGGGTGGGGAGACTCGATTCTTTGCCGACATGGAGCAGACATTCCTGCAACGTCCCTACCTGTCTGTGCAGCTGAAAGAAGGGATGGCACTGGCATTCCTTCTTTCCATCTGGCACGAAGGTGCCGTCGTGCGCAATGGGAAAAAATATGTGCTGCGCACGGATGTCATGTATCAGCAGGTCTCGAAGATATAGCCAGGAATGAAGGGCCGGGAGATGCTTGAGAAGAACCGTTCGACCTGTCAGGCGTCTGCGTTCATGATCCCTTCGGTCGCCCGCGTGGCCGGATGGTAGATTCCATTCCGAACCGCTTCGCCATCCGTCTTACCCAGGTTTCTTCGCCAAAGGGGCGGCCTCGTTGCACGCTGAGTCTGAGGGACTCCAGTTCTAACGCGTTGTCGGGACGATTCATTCGAGATATCCAGTCTCGTGGCCGCTCCACGGGCCAGTCGCTCAGCCAGGTCGCCAGTTTGGCGTCGTCCTGATTCCGGCGCCAGAGGCTAGACCACCGCCAGTTCTCTGCTTGTTTAACCAGCTTCGCGCGGAGCGCATTACGTTCCACGTAACGCGCAACGGTCAGGAAATGCTCATCCGTCTGCGCCGGAAACGATTTGAAGCGGCCCTGATACACTGGGCCGGTCCCGGCAGTGTCGTGGTGAACATGCCAGCGTTGCGTATGCGTGACGGTGATCCACCTCAGCACCTCGGAGAGTTCCCCATCATGTCGAGGCCAGAGGAGGAGATGCCAGTGGTTTGGCATCAAGCAATAGGCGGCGATTCGGATCCTGGTCTGGGCGTGAGCTTCGGCGAGAATCTTCTCAAAGGTGGCGTAGTCAGCGGGTTTCTCAAACAAGGGGAGGCGCCCAACCCGACGGTTCAGGACATGATAGGCGAGATCTCCAGCAGCGAGGCGTGGGCGGCGTGGCATGGGGGATCTTTTAGCAAGGCGGCGACGAGGCTGTCAAGAAAATACTCCCGACCCCTTTTATTTCCCTCAGGGCCTGGGTTGACCGCAGTTTCGGGCGGGCGTAACATCAACGCCAGACCGTTCCGATCACATGTATGTGGGAGGAGACTCTCGTGGAAAATCAAGTCGAAGATCAGCCGGTCCTGAATCATATTCAGCGCCTTGTCGCAGAAGAACACCGTTTACATGAGCAAAGGGCACACCCCAAAGCTGATCGTAAGCGGCTCGCGCAAGTCCAGGTCGAGCTGGATCAGTGCTGGGACCTCCTGCGCCAGCGACGTGCCCTCCGCGACGTCGGGCTTGACCCGGACGAAGCGGAAATTCGCCCGCCGGAGGTCGTCGAGAATTATGAGCAATAGGGATTCGTCGTTAGCGAGTGGCCGATAACTCGTGCGTGCCACTCCTCATGTGCGGTCGTCTCACCAGAGTGGCGGCTCAGATCGCATCGGTGCCCGATATTGTGCCCACCTTGCGCCCACGCGGCTGATCTCAAAACACTCCGGAAAATAGCCTATCCTGTTTTTCTTTTTCTGCTGTCTTGAGGAAGTCTTGTGTGAGAGGAGGCTGAGGAAAGAGTCCCCCGCCACACGTTGCGAAATGTTGAACTGCAAGACCTGAATCCCAGCCTTCTCATTCTCATAAAATGTATGATGATAAGACTTCACCCCATATGCATCACGCCGAGTTCCACAGGCAGCCAGGACGTCAGATGTCGTCAGGTCGACGACTCTGAGCAGCTGCTAATCTCTCTCGCTTAATATTTTCGGCACTTATGCGTTCTAGTCGTTGGCGCTCCTCAACTCTCGCTATTCGCTGAATATACGCATTCAACATCATTAGCCCGACGACAACGACCCCCCCTGCAATGGCCAATACGACATTTCCCAACCAATCCTTCATCAGAGCAGCTCCTTGTTGAGCGAGTTTTTCGACATACTACCTTCCAGACAACACTTCAAAGCGCATAAACGTAAACTCATACGCCATGGATTTCAAGCACGAAGTCTGCAAAGGCCGCCGTGGGAGATAGGCCCATAAGGGGGCACCAGGTAGACCCCAACTCTCAGCAACTCTATTCCTCCAAAACAAAGACTCCCGACCCTTTTCCTTCCTCCCCCAGGACTAGCTTAGCCTGCCCCATTTTCTTCTCCCCATTGGCCGCGTTTCCTGTACTGAGGCAGCGATAAGAAATTCTATTCGCAAATGTGAACGCGCTATGAGAGAGTTCGCATGCGTCGCCTGAAGCGAAAGGATGGTGCCATGAACAAAGAGGTTCTGGATCCAGATAAGGTGCTGGTGATTCATGACTTCCTTTCACGCGAAGAATGCACCGCGCTGATCCGGCGCAGCGAGGATCTTGCCTACGCACCGGGTACGGTTGCCGATGTCGTCATCGAACAGGTCCGGAACAACGAGCGTGTGCTGGTTGATGACCCGTCTCTGGCCGCGGACCTCTTCCACCGCGCTGAACCATTGCTACCAGCTGTCATTGAAGGCCATGGTCTTGTCGGGTTCAACGAACGGTGGCGCTTTTATCGTTATCGCCCAGGGCAGACCTTCAAGCCTCATCGAGATGGGTCGTACGTACGGATGGAGAGCTGGGAGGAAAGTCAAATGACGTTCATGATCTATCTGAACGAGGGAATGACGGGAGGGGAAACACGGTTCTTCGGGGACATGGAGCAGGCATTCTTGCAACAACGCCCATACCTGTCTGTCCAGCCGAAGGAGGGGATAGCACTGGTCTTCTTACATTCCATCTGGCACGAGGGTGCTGTCGTGCACAGCGGACAAAAGTACGTGCTGCGTACCGATGTGATGTATAAACCCGTCTCGAATCCAACCAGAACGTGAAGAAGCGGGGAACATTCTGCTTTTTCAGATCGGCCTGGTCTATCGCTGTGTAAGGTTGAGTAGGGGTGGGGGAAGACGGCGTCGGACCGCCACGCGCCGCGAAATGGTTTCTCTGTTTCCCCCGTAGTCCTCATAAGTCAATACTCATGCCTGACCTCAAAATCTTCAGACTGCAAAGCTGATTTTCAAATAGAGCTAAGTGATCTAATTGGCGCAAGAGGAGCGCATCTATGGGCTCAATGGTATACTCGGTGAAGGAGTTGAGTGAAGCTCGGGACAAAATCCAACTGCCTTGCCCATAACGTGAGGGGACAACCTGGGTCATGCCACGAATCGAGCCCCAGAAACCGGATCAGACGTTCAACCGGAGCCGTGAGCGTCAAAGGGAAGTATTGGCCTATCTAAAAGAACATGGTCCCCAACCGTACGATGTACTCTCCGGTCACTTCGATCCCAACCGTACTGCGGATTTTCAAGCTGTCTTGCGTGAATTGATCCAATGGAAGTTCATTGATAAGGGCACGGACTCGTACATGACGGTTTCGATTACTGCTGCTGGTATCGCCCGGCTTGGACTCAAAGACATCTGAAACGTCTACGGTTTAACACGAATATCCGCTGGAAGCGAAAGGTTGGACTGAATGAGCAACGCACACGATCTCCATGTCGAAGCGAACATAGAAGTTATTCGAGAATATCTGATCGGCCAATTCAAGGGGTTTGAACTGATCGACAGGCCCGATCGTCCTCGCTCACATACGTTTACTGTGACCAAATCGGCAGACGAGCGATACCAAGTAAAGGTTTCGTGGCCACAGCTTTCAGATGATAGCAACACCCCTGAACGAACTAAGCAACGCCTTGTCACGGACGATGTGGCGGGTAGGATGAAAGGTAAGTCTCAGGGGGAGTATTTCTCCTGGGGAAAGTACTAAGACACTCCAAAGAGGACAGCCTTTCCATCCCCTCTCACGGTGGATGATTGCAAGACTTGCCCCCAATTTTTGCTCATTCATCAAACCACACACACGAGACAGACCGAAAAAAACAGATGAACAAATTCCCCGCCATGGAAGCGAAATGTTGCTCATTTTTTTATTCTTCAAAAATGTATTATTACAAGACTTGACCCCAAGGCCCCCACACGGGCTAGAGCACACCACGTTCGATCTCGTGCAAGTAGATAAAGTGAGGCGATTTTACACCGGCTTTTATTCTGATCTCGATCAACTCAGGAGACTCGAAGAAGCGGCGGGCATTATCCAGTGAAAACCATTCAGAGAAATGGACGATGCGGTTGGCATCGTTGTCGTGCCGCAGAAGCTGGTAGCTGATCTCTCCGGCATTCTTTCTAAGGCTTGCCGCTTGGTCAAAAACGGCTTTCCATTTCTGGTAGGACTCGACTTCATGAATGATCAAGACGTGTGGCATGCAAACTCCAGTGCTGGTTTGCCGAACAGGACTAACTCGTAAAGCTTCTAGGACGAGTTTACTGGAACGTCGGAGGCGTATCCATCACTCTGTAGGCGATGAGGGAATGGAGAAGGGTGGGGAGGTGAACCTAAGAAAGCGCCGGACCGCCACACACCGGGAAATTCAGAATGTCCCCGTTGTCTCTCGACACACCGAGCGAATGGCTTCAATGGATCGATCAGCCGGTGTTCAATCATGAACTCACGACGCTACGCAGGTGTGTGAATCGACAGCAACCCTTTGGAGCTGAAGAGTGGCAGGCGACGATCGCGGCGGCATTGGGATTAGAATTGAGGCTCAGGAGGCGAGGGCGTCCGTTGAATGCACCCTGTCCCCTTTTCTTGTTCCGTATTGGTCTATTGTTGCGATTCGAATTTATCCTTCTCTCGGATCCTTTTCAGCATTGACAAGTTGGTTTTCTTTAGTATCTTTGCGATTTGTTTTGTTCTCCGATCGGAAAACATCGGAGAATCTTCGAGCAGTTTGACCTGCCAATGAAAGGTCTGGTCCGCAAGGATATTTCTCATTTTCTGTGGATCTAAAACTTGTTGAGGGAGCCAAGCACTAGATATGGAGTGTGAGTAAATGGTCAGAGATTTGTCCTTCTGAATTAGTGGTAGGCCAACTCCTTCTGCATGCTTCAGGCTGTAGTTTCGAACATAATTAGTATCGTATAGATTGGAGAGCTCAAGAGGATCGGCGTTGACTATTGTTTTGCTGGGAAACATTGGTTGGAACAGTTCCGTCCCAAGTGTCGAATAAGGATACTTTAGTAAAGGGAACATTACACGTTCTCTTCCTGACTTCATTATGGACTCCGACAATCCGGACTCGTGCAAAGAAATGTGTTCGGGGTATGGGAATCCTAGGCGTCGAGAGAATAAGTACTCTGTTGATATGTTAAAGAACCCAAGATGATTCACTATGAGGCTGAAGCATGATGGAGCATGGTGAAATATGGGGAAGTTAATCCCAATAAAGCTGATACCACGCCAATCTTCACTGGCTCTGTATATAACAACAACCCGGTCCTTTCCGCCCATACGCTTGCCTATGTGAAATCTTGGGGCAATGTTGAAGGGATTTTTTTCAAGAAATAAGATTCCCAACCATAAGCCAGTTCGGACCTTGTCCAACCAGTCAAGGAACGTACTGACCTCTTCGTTCGTGATTCCTCTCCCTGCCATCATTCTTTCAACGATTGACTTTACTGTATTCTCAAGGGATGAAAAGTTGAAATTACAACTCTCGCAGGCGGGGAAGTGAAATGAGCCAAAAGACATTGGCCTTTCCGGTTTTTCAAACTTGTTTCGAAGTAGAGGGAGATGGAGTGGGCGATTGAGACCTCCAGTCATCCCTAGAAGCCATGAGGGGAGAACGTGCTCTTTTGTTTTTGATATGGGATGTTCTCCACAAAAAACGCACGTCTTTTTCATCGCATTCATCTCTTTGATGATAAGCAGCACCGGGAAATGGTATCTGCCACCTTAAGAATCCGCCGAAGGAGGTTGCTTTGATAAGGCTTGTAACTCAGGTGTTTCGAGCAGATGGCTAATGGTTGTGTGTGGCAACGCCATTAGTTCAGTCATTTTTACCAAGAAGGTAACTAGTGGGTTAATGCAGTCATATAAGTCTGAACTCCAAATAGGGGTCACACGTCTTGTAATCATACATTTTTAGTGGCTGCCCATTCTTGGGCTTGCACGGCGTCACGCGATCACTGTTCCGATCAGGCAGCAGGCCGATATCAGCACGTCTTTGACGCACCGGACCTGGTTCCAGCATGTTTCTCTACTTGCGCGAGGTCGTAGGCCGCCTGTATCCGCAGCCATGTCTTGGCCCCGGCCACAAAAGCCTTTTCGAGGCGGATGGCCATCTCGGGTGATATCCCGCCTTTGCCGTTAATCAGATTGTTCATGGCCTGCCGCGTGACACCTAGCCCTTTCGCCCCTTCCGCCACGGAAAGTCCCAGCGGTTCGAGACCATCATGCCACACCGATAATCCTGGATGAGGAGGATTCTTCATACGCATTGTTGGGTCTCTTAATGACCGGCCCGTGCCGCGACGGCGAAGTGGAGGAAATAGCGGTCCAGGCTGGCCAGATCGCTACCGTATGCGGAGCCTCCTGTCATCGCATCACAGAGCAACTCACGCACACGGGTGAGTTCTTTCCTGCGACCTTTCCAGCGGGCATCCTCGATCGTCAGGTCGAGCAGCTCTAATGCACGGATAAAGGCCTTTCCAGAAAGAGCTTCATCTTTTCCCTGCCATCGATGCGCGCGCGCTACATCGCTCCCAACATTTGCCAACTGTTCCATGAGCGGCATGGTCCGCCATCGTCCGGCCGCGAGATTCGAATGGAGGTGTGACATGCCGCTTACCTCTCGACCAATCGGTTGACGATCGCAGCGACGGTCTCGCGGACCTCGGCGCTTTCGACGTACCGGGAACGATTTCCACCCGATGGGCGCACATTAATCATGGAATCGAACTCGATCCATTCCGGAACCAGCCGCTCCGGGTAGAGATTGATTCCCCATAAGTTTTTTTGCACAGACCCCTGATCGAGGAGCATCGCCTCTTCGTCCGAATGGAGTTCTCCGCCTATTGCCATAATACCCTGTTGCACATCGACGACCGCCTTCACCATATCTCCGAACTGCTGCTTTGCCATTTCATTCAGCTCGTGTCGGGTCACGGACTCCCGAATGATTGTGATGTCCATTCTATTGGTCTCTCCGCATTGGGGGGATCAGCAGGCACGATTGCGGATTGTGCCCAGCCCTGTCAATAAGAAATTTCCGTTGTGTCTGTTCGCTTTCTCCTCCCAACGCCCATTGCAGAGGGGATGGGCAGATGGTTCTCCACTGCGCGCTCCATTTTTCCCCTTCCATTATTGGAGGCTGGCACCCATGTTGTTTCAACTGCGCGCGTCCAACGAGGCTCTTCTCAGGGCGCGCGTTGCGCGAGCACGAAAACAACATGGGTGTCTGCCTTTCCCCTCCCATTCTTGCTTCTACTTCTTCTGCCCCCGTACAATACATTTTCCGTTGTAACCCCTTGGCTTTCTGAGAGTTCCTTGTCATTCGCGGTAACGTAAAGGACAAGGCTGAATGCGGATTGAGTTTTCGAAGGGCGAACAGGCCTCCAACGCTTCTTTCGAGCTCGATTCAGCGGAAGAATCCAAGTTGCTCGTTGCGATAGCTGAGGCTGAGCGGGGAGAGACGGCCAGCGCAGCTGACATCCTGAAACAGATTCGCCGGTCCTGAGCGGTCCGTTCCCTCTCTCCGCTTCCCAGACCTTCAGAGTCCGGCTATAATACCGACCATGGAATCCATCAAATATATCTACTGGCAGGATCAAGACCACTGGCTTGGCTACCTGCAGGACTACCCCGATTACTGGACGCAAGGGGAGTCGCTTGAAGACCTGCAAGCCCACCTTCGCGATCTCTACCTCGATCTCACCAGCGGAGAAATCCCAGGAGTTCCGAAGCTCGCTGAGCTGACACTCCGGTGAAACGCAAAGATCACACCGAAGTCGAAGAACACCTCGCAAAACGCACCTTGAAAATGTTGAGCAATCCCTAGTCTTGTCCTATAGGAGGCGGCTCGGCTCCTGCAAGTGGAAGAGTATCTCAACCTTTCCTCCGTCCCTGTATTCTGCTAGAATTCGGCCATGGGTTCTGACGCGACAAAACTGCTAGAGGCCGCTCTCAAGCTTCCTCCAGAGGTCCGGGCCGCGATGGTCGATTCGTTATTGGAGAGCCTAGACGCGACCGTCGATACCGATGCGGAAGCTGAATGGAACAAAGAGATTGCTCGTCGGTTGAAGGACCTCGATTCGTCTCACCTCCCACTCATCTCCTGGAGTGATGCTCGCCGAAAGATTCTCGGTCTCTGATGCCGGGCCTCCCCGTTGTTTTCCATCCCGACGCCGTTGAGGAAGCCCAAGCGGCTCGACAATGGTATCTGGTGAGAAGTCATTCTGCCGCGGGCTCGTTTCTGGCCGAACTGGACATCGGGATCGAAGCCATCTCACAAGCTCCTGAACGCTGGCCGCTCTTCAAGCATGGGACTCGACGCTATCTCTTTCACCGCTTTCCGTTCCAGTTGATCTATCGAGTCGTGGACGACCGCATTCAGGTGGTAGCTGTCGCTCATGGCCGGCGCCGTCCTGGATATTGGAAATCTCGCTAGCTTTGTTGGGAACGGCCTGGCAGTTTCTCTTCGTGCGTTGCATATGTACAGGGAATCGCCAGGCTTCCATTCTTTCTCTTCTTCCTCTCCTCCGCCTTCTTGGTATTGGAGGGGGTCGCCCGATAGTCCTTGACTGCGCGCGTCGAACGAGGGCCTTCTGAGGCCGCGCGTTCCGCGAGCAAAAATGGCTGTCGGGCCACTTCCTCCACTCTTGCATCTGATTCTTCCCTGCCCGTACAATACCCCCCTAACCCCTTGGCTTTCTGACAGTTTCTTGTCATCCGCGGTAGCGCAAAGGACACGGTCTGAATGCGGATTGAGTATACGAAGGGCGAGCGGGCTTCTAAGGAGCTGATCATGCTCCATCGTGAAGCCTCGGAAGCCACCAGTGGCCGGAAGATGAAGGTACTGCTCATCTACCCGCCGGACTGGTTCCCCTCCGAACCCTATTTGAGCCTTCCCTCCCTCACCGCCGTCCTCCGTCAGGCCGGCCATACCGTCATCCAAAAAGACATCAACCTTGAAATGTACGACTGGTACTTTAGTGAGGACTTCCTGAAAAAAGTCCTGTACCGGGTGCCTCGGCAGCTCGACCGGCTTCGCAAACTGTCCAAGAAGCGCGATCTGAATGCCGAGGAGATGGATCTGCAGCTATCCCTCTGCGATTTGACCAGGCAGCGGATCGACGAGTTGATCAAGAAGGCGGAGAAAGCGAAGGCGATCATCCGTGGAGAAACGTTCTACGATATCGATCTGTTAGAGTGGGCTATTCATGTATTTCGTGAGGTCACTTCCGTGATCTCGATGGTCTATTTTCCCGCGCGGATCTGCATGCCGCCGATGGAGACGGATTTGTCGTACAAGGTCTTCGTTTCCTCCGAGGTAATGGAGGCAGTGAACGACACTCAGGTCAATGTCTACCGCGACGTGTTCGAACATTTGGTAAAGCCGGTGATCGAGCAAGAGCAGCCGGACGTGGTCGGCATCTCGATCGTACTGCAACAGCAGATGTTCTCCTCCATGACCTTCTGTGCCCTCATCAAGCAGCACTTCCCAAATATTCACGTGACGATCGGCGGCAATACCGTGACGCGCTTGCGCGACGTGCTGCCGCAGTCCCCGCTGTTCCGATACTTCGATAGCGCCGTGGTCTATGAAGGGGAGACGGCCTTTGTGCAGCTGGTGTCTGCGGTAGGGGCGAAGCGGAGTCTCGCTGACGTGCCCAACACCATGTATAAGGATGAAACCGGTGTGCATGTGTCGCCTACTAGCTTTTCTGAAGACATGGCGACCCTGCCGCCGCCGGATTTCGACGGGCTGCCGCTCCATAAATACTTCGTTCCGACGAAGATTTTGCCCTACTTGGCGACGCGGGGTTGTTATTGGGGTCGTTGCGAGTTCTGCGACCATGGCGAGGGCTATACCGCCGGCTACCGGACAAAGAAGATTCAGGACATTCTGGCAGACATCACGCATCTCCGTGACAAGTACGGGGCGAAGCATTTCCACTTCACCGATGAGTCGTACCCGCCCGCGCTCTTTCGAAAGCTGTCGCGCGGGCTGATCGAGAGCCAGATGGGCATTGCCTGGACCACGCACATGCGGTTCGAGAAGAGTTTGCTGGAGGATGCCGTCTGGCAGGATGCGAAAGACTCGGGCTGCCGCTATCTCCACTTCGGCTACGAGTCGGGGAACGAACGGGTGCTGAAGCTGATGGACAAGGCGACGACGACGGAAATCATGACGAAACATCTGAAGTACACGTCTGATGCGGGCATCTGGAACCACTGCATGGGCTTCTTCGGTTTTCCCGGCGAGACGCGGGAGGAAGCGTGGTCGTCGGTCGAGTTCTTGGAGCAGAACAAAGACTATGTCCATTCGCTCGGCTTCGGCACGTTCGACCTGGGCCGGCATAACCCGGTGGCAAAGAACCCTGAAAAGTGGGGCGTGACGGCCTACAAGAACCCCGAGTGGGATCTGGCCCTCGACTACTACTACACGGTCAAGGACGGGATGAGCATCGAAGAGGCGGAGCGGGTGTTCCAGGAGTTCGAACGGAATCACAACCCGGGCTGGGACCTGCGCCTGTTCATTCGTGAATACATCTTTCTTTATATCTCGCGGTTCGGGCTGCAGAAGCTGCCGGATCTGCAATATCAGGCGGCGAAGATACAAGGCGCGGCACCAACTCTCGCGGGGAAAATGTGAGCAGGATGTTGAAAAATTCCTCCAGCGGCGTTCTCGGTTCATCGAAATCCTCAACGTACCCCTGAGGGTACGCCTCCGGTTTCGATTCGCCTGCGGCCTTGCTGGAAGGACTTTTTGAACATCCTGGGTGCAAGAAGACTGGGTGCAAGAGGAATTGATTGGGCATGAGTGAACTGATTCAGATCAATGCGCTGGCGCCTCTGCAAGGGATGCGAAAGACCAGCAAGGTCATGCTGCTCTTTCCGCCTGAGTGGGTGCCGACTGCTCCCTATCTGGCCTTGCCCTCTTTGACTGCCGTGCTGCGGGAGGCGGGCCATACGGTCATCCAGCGCGACATCAATATCGGGATGTGGGATCACTTCTTCAGCATGGAGTTCCTGATCTGGGTGAAGGCCCGGTTGGGGATGCAGCTCAAGCCGCTGCAAGATAAAGAAAAAGTGGGGACGCTGACGGATCAGGAAGCGAATCGTAAGGCGGTGGTGGAGCAGGCCTATGCGGTCGATGTGTTCGATCTGGCTGATCGGGCTGAGGATGCGAAGCTGATCGTGCGTGGTGAGCGCTTTTACCAGGCCGAGATACTCGAAGGCGCGTTGAACACGTTCCGCGAAACGATGGCCTACATTTCTGCAGCCTACTATCCCGCGTCGCTCGTCTTCTATCCGATGGAAAGCAATCTGGGCTATCGCCCCGGCGTATCCAAAGAAGTGCTGGCCTGTTTGGAAGATGAGCAGGTCAACGTCTATCGGGACCTCTGCAATCAGTTGGTCATGCCGGCGGTGGCGAAGGAAAAGCCGGACGTCGTAGGGGTCTCCATCGGGACGCAGATGCAGCTGCTCGCGGGTATGACGTTTTGCAAAATGATCAAGGAGACCTTCCCGCATATTCATGTTGTGGTGGGCGGTAACGTCATTACGCGCCTTCAAGAAGATCTCGCGAAGCACGAGCAGTTCTTCACGGACGTGTTCGACTCGGCGATCCTCTACGAGGGCGAGCATGCGCTGCTCTGGCTCATCGAGGCATTGAATGGCGAACGGGCCATCGCATCCGTGCCCAACTTGATCTATCGCGATGCCTCAGGCATTCACCGGAATTCCGAAGTCTACACCGAAAAGACGACCGCGCTGCCCTTGCCGGACTTCGATGGATTGCCGTTGGACCAGTACTTCGTGCCGGAGCTGATCATTCCCTACCTCGCAACGCGCGGCTGCTATTGGGGCCGTTGCACGTTCTGCGACCATGGACAGGGTTACTTCGATCAGTATCGGGGCGTGCCGGTGCAACAAGTCGTTGAACAGATTAAAACGCTGCGGGACAAGTATCAGTGCCGCCATTTTCTCTTCTCCGACGAATCCTATCCGCCGGCGCTGTTTAAGAAGGTATCGCAACTGCTGGTCGATCAAAACGTCGGGATCAAGTGGACGACGTTGATCCGGTTTGAAGAAACGCTCCAAGACCAGGAGACCTGGGATCTCGCGGCGAAGGCCGGCTGTTGCACCCTCTATTATGGGATGGAGTCGGCGAACGAGCGGGTGCTGAACCTCATGGACAAGCATGCCAAGAAGAGCGTGATCCAACGCAACCTCCATATGGCGGCGAAGTCGGGGATTTGGAACCATGTGATGGCCTTCTATGGATTCCCCGGCGAAACGCTCGACGAAGCGTTGGAAACCCGCCAGTTCGTCCTCGAGAACCAGCCGGTGATTCACTCGATGGAGCTGTTCTACTTCGTGGCCTATCGCCATACGCCGATGGTGCGCAATCCGGAGAAGTTCGGCATTACGATCCACAAACAAGAGGAGTACGATCTCCCCCTGGACTATTACTACACGTTGAACGACCCCAGTACCCTCTCCTGCCTGGACGCGATGCAACTCTGCGAAGAGTTCTACAAGAACGATTTTCACCCCTGGGCTGTGCGCGTGAACTCGCGGGAGCATGTCTTCCTCTATATCTCGAAGTTCGGGACGAACCAGCTGCCGCAGATCTACGCGCAGCAGACGCAGGCCGTTGGATCGCCGGAAGGCGTGTCAGGATTGATCACCTGGCCGGTTGCCCATTCGGAGGGAGACGAGGGGATGTCTCGGGTGGTGAGTCACGGCATGGATAGGGCGTAAAAAGTGAAAGGTGAAAAGTAAAAGGTAAGACGTACGATGGGGAATGTGTACGACGGCAAACGTAAAATTTCGGTACAGGCTGAAGTAGACTTGCCTCGCCTCCGCAGTTTACATTTTACCTTTCACGTTTTACGTCTCACGCCGTACTGTTCACCTTTCACTTCTCACTTTTCACGTCTGACGCCTCGTCAGGCACAAGAACGGCAGATAGCAGAGCATGCGCGGCTTCGATGAGTTGGGTCATCTCTTCAGCCTTTTTGTAGGACTGCATGTATTGCTTGGGGTTGTTGGTGAGATTCGAGTAGCGGGCCGGGTTCCAGGTATGTAGCAGCGCTCGTCTGGTTTCGGTGAGGGTTTCTGGAGTCACAGGGAGGGTGAGCCCCAGGATCTCCAGCGCGTGATTGACGTCTTCTTGACTCACATCGGTCATGAGGCGAGTCTGGCAAAGCGGATGGACGCCTGTCAATCAGTGCACAGTATGTTGAAAATGCCTGCCAGGGATGTTCGTAGATCGTGTAGATACCCCGCGGGCCACGCATTGAGAGGCCTGAATGTCTGACCGACGGTCCCTGAAATTTTATCAAGCCGACGTCTTTACCGGACAGCCGTTCGGCGGCAACCCGGTCGCCGTGTTTCCAGACGCGCATGGCCTCGCCGATTATCAACTGCAGCGTATTGCCCGGGAGATGAACCTCTCCGAGACCGTGTTCGTGCTACCACCGATGGACCAGGCGGCGGTCGTTCGCCTCCGGATTTTCACTCCCACACAGGAGATTCCATTTGCAGGCCATCCGGTGCTCGGAACATTTTTTGTATTGGCCCAGCTTGGGTTGATCGCCGTGACCGATGGGGTTACCCGCGTGATGCAGGAATGCAACATCGGCCTCTTTCCCGTCGAACTCCATGCAGAAGACGGGGAGCTGACCCGTGTGGTTATGACGCAGCCGAAACCGGAATTCCTCGGGCCTGTGGACGCGATTGAAGATGTGTACAAGATTGCAGGCGCATTGGGGTTACCTAAATATGCGATCACCGATATGAAGTGGCCGATCGAGGTGGTGTCTACCGGACTTCCAGTCTTGATTGTACCGTTGCGCACCCTTACGGCTGTCCGTTCGATCCAGCTGAATGCCCCAGCCATCGTGGATGTGTGCAGTCAGTTTGGCGCGAATGGTGTCATGGCTTTTACGACGGTGACCGTCGAACCCTCTGCGACGGTCCATGCGCGTATGTTCGCTCCTTCGATTGGGATTCTTGAAGATCCTGCGACCGGGAGTGCGAGTGGCGCGTTAGGAGCGTATCTGGTGCAGAATGGCGTAGTAGATGTGGCTCCCACGACAGAGATCGTGGTTGAGCAGGGCTATGAGATCGAGCGCCCGTCGCAAATTTTCGTGCGGGTCGAATCGGACGACGATATTATTCAAACGGTCAAGGTGGGAGGGCAGTGTGTCATGGTGGTTGAGGGGACTCTCACCTTTTAGCAGGATGATGAAAACGCCATCTAACTGCGTTCTCGGTTCGTCAAAATCCTCAACGTACCCCTGAGGGTACGCCTCTGGTTTTGACTCGCCTGCGGCCTTGCTGGAAATCCGTTTTGAACATCCTGTGGGAAAATCTGATCGCTGATCGCTGACGTCTGAAAGCTAGGAGTTTTTATGAAAGCGGTACTCTTTCGGGCGCATGGCGGACCGGACACACTGTCCTATGAGGATCTGCCTGTCCCGACCATCGGGCCAGAGGAGGTATTGGTTCGCGTCAAGGCCTGTGCCTTGAACCACCTCGATATTTGGATACGACAGGGTAATCCTGCCTATCCGATGCCGCTTCCTCATGTGTCAGGGTCGGATGTGGCGGGGATTATCGAGCAAGTCGGCACTCAGGCCGAAGGTGTCACCGTGGGGCAACGTGTATTTGTGTCGCCGGGGCTTAGCTGTTGGAAATGTGAGCGATGTTTGGCAGGGCGAGATAATTTGTGCCGTTCATATGGACTGGTCGGCGCCATGACGCACGGCGGCTATGCCGAGTATGTAAAAGTGCCGTTTCGCAATGTGTTGCCGATTCCAGAGAATCTCTCGTTTGAGCAGGCCGCGGCGTTCCCGCTCGTGTCGGTGACTGCGGCGCACATGTTGTTTGCCCTGGCGGGACTCCAACATGGCGAAACGGTCTTGATCATGGGCGCGGGGAGCGGAGTCGGGATGATGGCGGTTCAAATGGCAAAGCTCGCCGGTGCCCGCGTGATGACCACCGTCGGGTCCGACGACAAGATTCCCAAAGCCGTGACCTTGGGGGCCGATGCTGTCTTCAACCATGCGAAGGAGAATGTGGCTGAGCGTGTGAAGCTGCTCACCGAGGGCCGCGGCGTCGATGTCGTCATTGAGCATATCGGTCCGGAAGTGTGGGACACCTGCCTTCACTCATTGGGCAAAGGAGGACGCCTGATTACCTGTGGTGCAACGACCGGGGGTGACGTGAAACTGAATCTCCGGTATGTGTTTTTGCACCAGCTCACGATCAAGGGGTCGTATATGGGCACGCGTGCAGAATTGGTGAAGGCTTCGGAGCTGATGGGGCAGGGGCGACTGATCTCGGTAATCGATCGTATGTTTCCACTTCAAGAGGCTCGCGCGGCGCAGGAACTTATGTTAAGTCGCAAGTTTTTCGGTAAAATAGTTCTGACTGTGTGAAGAAGGCGGGCTGATTTTTTCTATTACGTGCAGCAGCAATACGAAGGGGAGGTGAATGATGTCCACTGTAGCGAAGATCATGAGCAAGCAGCCCAAAACCGTGGGGCCTGCCGTATCGATTGTGAGCGCGGCCAAAAAAATGAAGACTGCGAGGGTCGGGTCGCTGTTTGTGAAGAAGGGGAAGAAACTGGTCGGGGTCGTCACGGATACCGACATTGTGCGTCGCGCGGTGGCGATGAGTAAGCCTCTTAGCAAGCTCACTGTCGAGAAGATTATGACGAGCCCCATTTGCACGATCGAAGGAAGCCAGCCGGTCGATGATGCGCAAGATATGATGGCTGACTTAGGCGTGCGCCATCTTGCTGTAACCCAAGCAGGTGAGATTGTCGGGGTGGTGTCGGTACGGGATGTGCTGATGTTTTATAAGCGGTATGCGCAATCGAAGGTTCCGGCGGAGGCGCCGTACTCTGAACCAAAAATATTCCAAGACTAATAGTAGGATGTTGAAAACGGCCTCCAGCTTCGTTCTCGGCTCGTCAAAATCCTCAACGTACCCCTGAGGGTACGCCTCCGGTTTTGATTCACCTTCGGCCTTGCTGGAAGGCCGTTTTGAACATCCTCATTTAAGGAATAATTGTTTGAGCCTATTGTTCGTCGTGTATCTTCAGGGCTGACCCTCTAAATAATTTCGTTTTTCCTAGGCTGTCTGGACGGAGATATGGAAAAGGTCGTATTCTTGGTTCAGGGATCAGCTCCCATCCCCTATGAAGTTGTATTTGCCAAGGAAGGCAAGAACCTGACTGCTTTTTGTACGTGCCCCGCTGGTCAAAACGGACAATACTGTAAACACCGGTTCGCCATCTTGGATGGAAAGATAGAGGGAATAGTTAGTGCCAATGTGGACAAAGTGAAAGAGGTAGTGTCATGGCTTCCCGGTACTGATGTTGAAATGGCACTTAAAGAAGTTAAGGCAGCAGAATTACGAGCTGTAGAAGCTAATGACGCACTCTCAAGACTTAAGAAGAAGCTTGCTCGGGCTATGCGTAATTGATCCGAAGGTCTCTCGATTTTCGCCGGTGAAGAACTAAATGGCCACAGAGCAGTTGGCTCTTTTATCTGGATTTGCCTGGGCGGTCCCTACTGCGTTCGGTGATGCCGTAGGGGCTTGTCAATTCTCTCGTGGGGACACACTCTATAGTAGCCCGATTGCCTATCGTGAATGGAATGAAGAGTTCTACAAGTCAGCCAAAGGTCTATATGCCATTAAGGTATTAAGTCCTGAATCTAAACCCACCCCACCATCGCCCGCTCTTTTCCAAGGCAATTGGAGTTCGGTAGCTGAAGTGGAAGTCTTCATGCCGGGTGGGCAAGAGGGCGTCAAGCGTCTTTCAACTACCCAAGGAAGAATATATTCCCTGCTATGGCGCGGTGACAGTTCCGTCTTGGACCCAGCTATGTCTGTGCCATTGGTGCCTCATCATGCAGGGCATCTTTTGAAAAATCTGAATCATGCGAAGTCTACTCTGCGCCAACTCATACTCGACCAACACCCTGATGCACGATACTTCTTTGTGCTGCCTCATGATGTATGCAGCCAATTGTTAGATGAAAAGTATCGAAAGTTGGCTTACGGATTAGGCCGAACCTGCCATGCTTCAGAGGTGAATATTGATGCCTCCGTTCTTCCCATTCCCGAAGCGGATCGCCTTGCTCCCACAGTAAGCTTGAAAACATTTATCTTCACTGGAAACGAGGAGCAATTGATCCAGGAGAGTTTGAAAGAACTTCTCTATGTCCGAGCAGTGAATACGAAATCAAAGAAAGACATGTTTCGCCTCAACGCTCACGGATTCTTTTCCAAAATTAACGGATAGAGTCGCATCGTGGGGGAAGGAGAAGAAACGGTCAAGTAAGGTAGTCCTACGATTCATTGCGCTTTCGGAGATGATGGTTTATGAAATTTCATGCGTTTGAGATCGTGGTTGAGAAAGAGGCCGCGGACGACGGGTACCTAGCCTATAGTCCCACTTTGCCTGGTTGTTTGAGCAATGGGAAAACCATCAAGGATGCCAAGCGCAATATGCGAGAAGCTGTTCAGCAGCATCTGCAATCGCTCCTGACGCACGGGCTATATTAAAACCCCACCCCTCGTCTTACCCCTTACGCCTACTTCGTGAGTTCTTTGACGAGGTGGCCGAGTTCCGGAAGGATGAGCTTTTCCATTGCTAGCCTAACGGCGTTTTCGGAGCCTGGGGTGGAGAAGAGGACTCGGCCTTTGATGATGCCGGCGGTGGCGCGGCTCATGATGGCCGGTGAACCGATGTCTTGATAGGTCAAGTAGCGGAAGATCTCGCCGAACCCCACCAGCCGTTTTTCCAGCATGGCATCGACGGCTTCAAAGGTTGAATCCCGTTTTGAAATGCCGGTGCCGCCATTGATGATGATGGCGTGGACGGCTTCGTCCATCAGGCCTTCGGCAACCCGGCCTTTGATCTGGGCCGGTTCATCTTTCACCACATGATAGGCAACGACTGTGTGTCCCTGCTCCTTGAGGAGTGTATGGATGAGTTGGCCGCTCGTATCGGTGTTGGGGGTTCGCGTGTCGCTACAGGTAATCACCATGCACCCCACCTTCCTGGGTGCATGGTGTTTGTGTTCGTGAGCGGTGGGACTGCTCATGATTGGCTAGATCTTATTTCCAGACTGAGTCTGGGTTCAGCTTGGCTGCTGGTTTGCCGCCCTTGATGTGCTCGTCCAAGATCGTTGCCACGTCCGCTTCCGTCACTTTGGAGTACCAGGTGGCGTCCGGATAGACAACCACAGTTGGTCCCTGCTCGCAAGGGCCAAGGCAGGAAGACCCGCTGACAAGGACTTCACCAGGCGGCACACCCTTCTGCATGAGGCTCATATTGAAGGCCATGAGAAGAGACGCTGATCCGGCGCTACCACAAGAAGGTTTTGGATGGCCTGGGGGACGGGCATTGGTACAGACGACGATGTGATATTTTGGCTTCGGCATGAGTTCTCCTTTGATGGTCGATGAAGCGATCAGCGGACGGTTGTTTCACTGTGGTGCATACGATTTCCATGTTTCGAGGGCCTCCTCGGGCAGCTTCCAATGCTTGAGGCCTTTCATCACCCAATCGAGATAATGTGCTTTGGGTTTGAACTTGCCGATGGGGTTGGCGGCATAGGTGGTGACGAGTATTTTCTCTCCGGCTTCCGTCAGCACGCTGACTTGGACCTGCCGGAATGTGTTGGGAGGGACGTCCTCTTCAAAACAGTCCATCAGCTTGAGGTCTTCGTCGGTGACGTCGAAGATCGCTCCCCAGACCTGTTCGCCTGGTGACGGGGTGACGCTGGCGAGACCGCATCGCCATTGCGAGGACCATCGGCAAAATTTAATGGTGTGTTCGGGAAGAGTGGCCAGCATCAGAAACTGATGTTCGGGAGCGCGACGTTTCAGCTGCGTCGGGTTGAGATGGTCCCCGTAGAGGAAGAACTTCATTGATGAATTGTACCCGAGACACCCTATGTACCGACCAACCTCTTGTTTGTAACATAACGCCTTTCACACGCACAAGCTGCGCTTCGCACGGTGTGTTGGGCTAGCTGACATTGGATTGACATCGCGCCAATGCTCTTCCTAAGATGCTGTGCGGTCATGTAAGGGTTCGCCTTGTCCCATCGAAACCTTGTCCTTAGGATGTCCATGCCGGAAAATTATTTCTCTGCCAGTGCGCCACAGTTCTCGTTCTCATTGTGAAGATCATTCACTATGCGGTGATGGTCGTGCTCGTGTTGGGTGCGTGCTATTACCTCTGGCTGAGACCCCCTTCGATCAATCCGATAGCCGACAGTCGGGCCGCTGAGGCTCTCACAATGGTCCAAAACCATCGGGCCCAGGGTTATCCCACTATTCTTCAGGCCATGACTGAGCATGTGCGTTCAATGGCCGATCGTAATCAGGTCGCTCGGTTGGGCGAGTGGCGGGTGAAGCAAGTGGAGGGGGATCAGTATGAGATACGCGTGTGGATGCGAGATCAGGGGTCGACAGGCCAATGGTTCGAGCGGGAGTTCATTTGGCATGCCGATCTTGCATTGAAGAAGGTTAATGCTGCGTCGCTTCCGGCTGATGGGATTACACCCAAAGCGCCGGAATAGCAGGATGCTGAAAAAGCCGTCGAACGTCGTTCTCGTTTCGTCAAAATCCTCAACGTACCCCAGAGGGTACGCCTCCGGTTTTGACTCGCCTGCGGCCTAGTTGGACGGCTTTTTGAGCATCCTGCGCTTCACGTTTCACGAACGACGCTTCACGCGCAAAAGCTGCGGATTGGCGATTGCAGCAGAAGCGCTCATGAATAATGCGGGCTACTTGAAGCCTTCCGGCAGTGCCACCTGAACCTGATTGTTTTCGATCCGCACGGGACAGCAGGCGACGGTGATTGCCGGATTTTCCGGTCGTGTGCCGGTCTGCACGTTGAATCGCCATCCGTGCCATGGACATTCGACAATGCAGCCATCGAGATGGCCTTCTCCGAGCGGTCCCCCCGCATGAGGACAGGTGTTGTCGATGGCATAGAATGACCCGTCGACATTAAAGAGGGCAATCCAGATTCCATGGACTTCGACGGTGTGGCCGGTTCCCGGAGGAATATCCTCAACCTTCGCAACGGTGACAAAGTCAGTCATAGCGCTGATCCTTCTCCTTGGCTGAGCGATCGACGGAACCAGGCTGCTCCACAGACCCGTTAGTAACTTGATTTCAACCAAGGCTTATGGCATAGAAATAGGGTACGCCTTCCAATACTACACTGGGTTCTCTTATACAAGGAGCCTGGTTGGGATGAGGATGCAGCATGGAAATGACCCTTCTGCTCAACGCGACGTACGAACCCCTGCGGGTCGTCAATTGGCAAAAGGCGATTGCGCTTCTCTGGCAGGGTAAAGTTGAAGTCCTCGAGGTCTACGATCGAGAGGTCCACGCGGTATCGATCTCCATTAAACTTCCCTCCGTCATGCGGCTACTCAAACTCGTTCGGCTCAAGGACGTTCATCGTGCGGTCAAATTCTCCCGCATCAACATCTTCACGCGAGATGCCTATGCCTGCCAGTACTGCCGCCACAAGTTCCGGACTGAGGAGTTGACGTTCGACCATGTCGTCCCCATCGCTAAGGGTGGGCGAAAGACCTGGGAAAATATTGTGACGGCCTGTTGGCGTTGCAACAACAAGAAAAGCGGTCGCACGCCAGAAGAAGCGGGGATGAAGCTGATGAAGAAGCCGGTGAAGCCGCGCTGGAATCCAATTGTGACCATTACCATTGGAATTCGGAACACCCCCGACAGCTGGCGTGACTATTTCTATTGGAATATGGAGCTCGATACCGACCCTGTCGAAACCTAACTGTGAATGTGTGGTGTTCGCTCATATCCTCGTAGCCCCTCACTGCTCAGCCCTTCTTCTCAAGTAAACATTCAGAATTTCTCATTCAACATGACGTCACATTGGCGATAGGCCATGTGCTATTTTCTTTGGACGAAAGACGAAGGACGGATCAATCTGAGTGAGTGTCATATCTGAAAATGGCAGAAACAGGAGAGGGTGTGGTTTACGCCGGAAAACAGGGTGTTGTATGATACCTCCCGCTCTTGAATAGGGAGGAACCGTCATGGCTGCAAATTCTGGATTTCCTATGACACTCGATGTGAAGGGGTACCCGGTGCTTGTGCTCGGGGGGGACGAGGAGGCCGCGGAGAAGACTCAACGATTGTTGGAGGCCGGGGCGAAAGTGATAGTGGTGGCGCCGACGTTACATGACTTACTAAAAGACATGGCCGCGTCGGCGAAAGTCGTGCACCGCGGGCGACATTTTCGCGAAGCCGATTTGGAACATGTGATTTTGGTGCTCAACATGGTTCGGGGGGACCGTGATTTTTCCCGATCGTTGTTCGAGAAGGCGCGTGAAAAGAAGTGTTTACTATGGTCGGTCGACCAGCCTGAGTTTTCCACGGCGACGATGCCCGCAGTCGTCGCCTGCGGGCATCTGCGTGTCGCCATCAGCACAAGCGGGGTCGCCCCAGCGTTGTCAGGCTTCATGAAGGAAGATATGGAGAAGATTTTCGGTGAGGAATTTGCCGTGTTTGTGGAGTGGCTGGGAGATCTTCGTGCGCAGACCAAGGCGACTGTGCCGGACTTCGAAACACGTCGAGCCTTGCTGCGTGAGGCGCTGGACGGGTTTCGCTTGTTGGGGAAGATCCAGTATCCAAAGGTCTGGCTGGATGAACGAGCGAAGCTGACGGTGTCTCCAGGCGTTGCGGGCCAGGCGTAAGGGGTAAAGGCGTAACACGTGAGGCGAAAAGCAGAGAGGGGAGCGCTATGGTCTTATTAGAATTCAGTATGTCGCCGTTGGGCAAGGGAGAAAGCGTGGGCAAGTATGTGGCCCGCTCGCTCGACGTCATCGATACGAGCGGAGTAGACTACCGGTTGAATCCGATGGGGACGGTGCTCGAAGGGGAGTGGGATGAAGTCTTTGCCGTCGTCAAACACTGCTATGAGCGGATGAAGAAAGATTGTGGCCGCATTTCTTGCACGATCAAAGTCGACTATCGCAAAGGTCGCGCCGGACGTTTACAGAGCAAGGTGGCGAGCGTGGAAAAGAAACTTAAGCGATCGATCAAGCAGTAGTGTGCGCAGCCCAGCCTGTCGGTGTTCTTTCCGGCGGTTGGAGTTTGTGTGGTGTCCTACCGAAAATAGTTTGAAGCGCCCTGATTCGTGGTATCCTTCCGCGCCCTTCCCCGTTCCCCCATCGTGATGAGTTGTCCATGAAGATCGGTATAAGGGAGTGTGTGTGAATCCTCTTCCCGAGGAGATTCAACTCTTGCCGAAGACCTGCACGATCCTTGAGCGGGAGGTCATGGAATTCCGTCCCTTCGGATTGGATGAGCAAGGGCACAGGATCAGAGATCTGAGTGGGATGAGTATCAAAGCTGCCGTCGTCTATCTTGAGCAGTCTATCGCGCGTGAGCGGGGATCCTCAGCCGGCAGTCTGGCGGTCGAGGATCTCTGTCGTCTCGTGAACCAGCGCATAAAAGATCCGGCCTATCATGTGACGCCGGAGTTTCTAAAGAATGCCTGGAACAGCTACTCGTATGAATTCGCGGCCTATTTGTATGAGTTCTGTGAACGCATATCCGGAGATCCGCAATTTGTGTTTCGAGCGGGCATGGAGAAGGCGTCTTCGATCATGCAGGTACTGGCCCGCCCGTTTTCTCTAGCGCAAATCTACGGCATGTTTCCCTACTTCGGGAATAAGTTCGCGTCCGGTTCGGTTGAATTTCGAGTCGTCGAGGTGACGCCGATCTCCGCAACCCTGGCCATGAAGTTTTCCACTCGCACGCTGTGTCAGTTCGGCCCGTACCGAAGGCGGTGCGCACAGGTGATGTGTCAGGCTGCTCAAGGCATTATGGCTGCGGTGCCGGTTCGCGTTCATCGACTGCCACCCGCCACTCTGACCGACCTTTCCTGCATTGCGAATGACGATGAATGGTGCCAATGGGCCATTCGATGGCCAGTCAAGGGGCAGGGCCTATGGCGCCATACGGTTCGGCAGGTGGTGGAAGGGCCGGGAGGGCAGCCGCTGCCGCAGGGTGGGTCGGATGGAGTGCCTTTGCATGCGCAGGTTGAGGATCGTTCACTCAAGCAGAACGCCGATACCCTGCCGTCGCGGAGGCCTGTGAGGTGGCTATTTTTCGGCGCGCTCACCGGTCTGACGTTGGCCGCGGGATTCCGCGTGATGAATCCATCGGTTAGCTGGGGTGAAACCATTCTTCTCGGAGTGGTCCCGATACTTGTGGCAAGCATATTGACCAATCGACAGCTTCGCGTGGAAAGCCAGCAACGCGAGGCATTGATTCAAGAGCAGATTACCTTCGTGGAGTCGCGGCATGAGGAATTGCGAGAAGCGTATTTTGAGCAGGAGTTGACGCGCGTTGAGCTGCGACAAAAAGTGGCCCAGCTGACCGCCCTTCACCGGGCCGGATTGTTGTTCAGCTCGACGCTGGATCGAGAGGGATTGTTGCAGAAAGTGTTAGAGGCTCTGACCAGCGATCTCCAGTACGACCGGGCGATGATCTCGTTCTACGATCCGTCTCGTCAGGTTATTACGGATGCCAGGATCCTCGGCGTGTCACCTGAAATCCAGGCATTTGTGCGAACTCGTGAGATTTCCATTACCGATCCTCTGAGTCCGGAGGGCCTGGTGCTGATGCAGGGCCAGCCATTGTTAGTAGGGGATATGCAGACGGTCTGGGATCGTATTCATCCTCTGAACCAACAGCTCGCCTTGCTGACGCAGGCCAAGGCATTGATCGCCGTTCCGTTGAAAGTCAAAGACCGGATCCTTGGGAGTCTGACGGTAGATCGGGTGCAGGCACATAGTATGACGCAGGACGATCTTGAGTTGATGATGACGGTCGCCCATCAAGTTGCCATCGCTCTGGATAACGCCTCGGCGTATGAGCAGATTGAAGGGCTGAATGTGGGACTCGAGGCCAAGGTGCGCGAACGTACGGCTGAGCTGGAGCAGGCGGATCGCTTGCGGTCACAGTTTCTTTCACACGTATCCCACGAGCTCAAGACACCGCTGACTTCGATTAAGGGGTTCTTGCAGAACTTGCTCGATGGACTCACCGGCCCGCTTAATCCAAAACAGCAGCGCTACTTGTCGCGGATGCTCGACAATTCAAACCGACTGATCCATATGATCGAAGACTTGTTGGATCGCACAAAAATACAGTCCGGTCGGCTGGATCTTGTTCCTGGCGAGATTGATCTGGGGGATTGTGTCGTGGACGCGGTAGAGCAATTGCGTCTGCTGGCACAGGCCAAGCGGCAGACATTGGAGGCGATCGTTCCACCTGTGCTTTTGGTGGTCTGGGCGGATCGCGATCGCCTGATCCAGATCATCATCAATCTGGTCCAAAATGCAGTGAAGTTTACCCCGGAGGGTGGCAGCATTACGGTGACGGTGAGGCAAGAGAGTCAGAGATTTGCCGGGGTCTCCGTGCGCGATACCGGGCCTGGTATCGCACCAGAGTTTCTCGATCAAATATTCGACCCGTTTTTTCGAGTCAAGCAGGTCAGTAGTGGAGTCAAAGGGCTGGGGTTAGGTCTCTCGATCGTGCGGACGTTGGTCGAGTTACAAGGTGGGATGATCGCTGCACGGAGCGAGTCGGGCCAGGGGGCGGAGCTGTATTTCACGATTCCATTGTTTCCTACGAAGGAGCGGCTGCCTAGCCTTGCATCGGCTGACGCACCCTGCATTCTGGTGGTCGATGACGATCAGGATTGCCGTCAACTCATACAGGATCGTTTGCGGGCTATGAGGTATCGAGTCCAGTTGGAGGTTGAAGGAGTTCGAGTGCTGGAAGCCATACAGACCGGGATGTTCGGAGGTCTGATTTTGAATAGTGGCGTTCCCTCCATGGATGGATTGGCCGTGCTGCTCCAAATACGAAGATTGGATCAGCACATCCCGATTGTGATGGTTGCGAGGTCGGATGCCAAAGAGTCGGCCGTTCGCGCGATCGGCATGGGCGCACAGGCGTATTTATTGAAGCCGTTCGATATTGACGAACTAGAGCGAGTCGCAGATTATTGGTTTCGACCGATAGAGCCGTTGTCATTGAGGTCTTCGGAGGAGTCGCGCAGGCCTGGGTGAATGAGAGAAGGAGGAATGGGATGACAAGCGCGTGGAATAGGTGTTGGGCCAGGACGGGATCGCTGCGAGGGTTATGGATGCTATGGGTATGCGGGGTTGGCCTTTGTGTGGCTGGATTTCCTGGGGTGGCCTCATCGCAGGTGCCTCGTATTCAAGGACAGGGAGCCGCCGCGTCTGCGATGAGTAATGCTTTTTCAGCCCAAGCCGATGACCCGTCAGCGCTGCACTACAATCCAGCTGGGATGACGCAGTTGCAGGGTGTTCAACTCATGGCGGGGGCGCTCGCGTCAGGTGGGTCGACGAATTTCACAAGTCTGACAGGTGTCACGGCTCGTGGTGACCGAAACGGGAGTGCGGCATGGCCTCCTCCCGGTCACACATACATCACAGTGAATTTAAAGAGTCTTGGGGTGACGGCTTTGGGCGACCTTGTTATCGGAGTCGGCCTGACAGCGCCCTTCGGTTCTATGACTCGGTGGCCGAACGATGGACCGTTCCGGAGCGCAACAACCTTCAGCACATTGCCGCTTATGGATATCAAGCCGACCCTGGCCTACAAGGTGACGGAGAACCTTTCTCTTGGGCTGGGCGCGGATATTTATACATTCAGCAATCTCGTCGGCGAAGGTCAGGTTGAGCGACATGCGATTCCTGCTGCCGGGGTGAAAACCGAACTCAATGGAAAAGACACCGCGGCCGGTTTCAATGCCAGTCTGCTTTATACGGCCTTGCGCAATGCGGACGGGAAACCGTTGGCGAACATCGGGATCGTCTACCGCAGTCAAGCGACGTTGCATCTCAGCGGCGCGTTATTAGCCAACGGAGCTCAGGTGTCTGATGCCAATGCGACACTCGTCTTACCGCAAGTGTTTACCGGCGCCATTGCGATTTGGCCGGTTCGAACGACGGAACGGGAATGGAAAGTGGAGATGGACGTCGACTATGTGGGGTGGAAATCTAATCGGAATCTCGATGTCAGGCTGGGCAACGGTGCCACGATCGCGCAGCCGCAGAATTGGAAGAGTACCTATGCAGTGATGATCGGTAGTGAATACAAGTGGTTGGCACTGGAGTCTCTTCCTCATTGGGAAGTGGCGTTGCGAGCCGGCTATACCAACCAGCAAAATCAAATGCCTGATCTGACCTTTGATCCAGGTATTCCCTCGTGGGATCTGCATATCGTGGGAGGAGGGGTTGGATTATTGTGCAAGGAGGAGGGTTCGTTTTTGGGTTTGATACGATGTGGAGATTTCGGTTTTGGTTCGCTGAAACCCAAGGCCATCGGGCTCGATCTCTCGCTCCAGGCGGGGCTCTACGACGATCGTACGGTGCTGGGTAATCGCAACCCGACGATCGATGGAACCTACCAGACGACACTGTATCTTGGTAACGCCTCGATTCGAATGGTCTACTAGCAGGACGCTGAAAAAGTCCGTCAGCGGCGTTCTCGCATCGCTCTCAAGAACCGTGAAAGGTGAGACGTAAAAAGTAAAATGTGGAACTGTCGAGCGGTCTTCCCCCGGAACTGTTCACCTTTCACGAGCCGTGGGACGGCCTTTTTGAGCATCCTGCGGGATTATTCTTCACTGGATCGGCGAGATGCGCAAGTCGTGCGTTAGGCGGATTCGTAAATGCGTGGAACGCGAGAGCCTATCCCGCAGAGAACTTCATAGGGGATCGTGCCGATCCAGCCGGCCACTTCATCAGCCCAGATTGATTCCTCTCCCTGCTGGCCGATCAATATGACGGGTTCACCGATTCGTACCGGCGCAAGGTCTGTGACATCCACCATGATCATATCCATGCAGACCAATCCAACGATCGGGACCCGGCGTCCCTGAATCAAGACCAATCCGCGATGGGAGAGCCGTCGACTATAGCCGTCGGCATAGCCGATCGGCAGCACGGCGATGCGCGTCGGTCTTGTCGCAACGAATGTGCCGTTGTAGCTGACGGTCCCCCCTTGTGGAATGGTTCGCAGCTGCACTACCGTCGTGTGGAGTGTGAGTACAGGTCTGAGATCGGGAGCGGGGACTGTGTCCGGAAGCGTGTGATATCCGTAGAGCATGATGCCGGGACGCACAAGTGAAAAATGCGCGTGGGGAAACCTGACGATGGCAGCACTGTTTGCCGTATGGACAAATGGGAGGGTTATCCCGCGTTGCCGGATCTGGCTCAGTACGGCGCCAAATGTCTCAAGTTGGTGTTCCGTAACACTGCGATCTTTTCCGTCTGCGTCGGCAAGATGGGTCATCAAACCTTCGACTTGAAGGGAGCCTCGTAAGAGCATCTCGTCAAAAAGTGGGAGCAGCTTCGCGGGGGAAAATCCTAGGCGTCCCATCCCGGTTTCGACCTTCAGATGAATCGGATAAGGGGCTGTATGTGATTGAGTGGCCTTGATCAATACGGGAAGGATGTGTGCATCGCTGACCACAGGCGTGAGTCGGTGTGCAACCAGGTCTGATATCTGTTCTTCGAAAAGGGCTCCGAGAACAACGATGGAGGTTGAGAGCCCGGCTTGGCGGAGCGCGATGCCTTCGTCGAGTGAGGCGACGGCAAATCGCTCGATTCCTTGGCGTGCGAGGGCCTGAGCGGTCTCTATCACTCCATGTCCGTAGGCATTGGCCTTGACGATTGCCATGACCTGGCAGCCTGGGGCGAGGTATCGCTTGATGCAAGAGAGGTTATGGGCAAGGGCCGTGAGATTGATGCTGGCGTAGGTGGGTAGCACGGTCGGAATTGAGGTCACACTTCCATAATTTCTTGTTCTTTTTTCTTCACCACGTCGTCGATTTTATGAATGTATTGGTCGGTCAGTTTCTGGGTGTCGATTTCGGATTTCCGCAGTTCATCTTCGGTTAATTTGGCATCCTTTTGCAGTTTCTTCAACTCTTCATTGGCATCTCGCCGAAACCCTCGGATCACGACTTTTGTATCTTCGCCGTGTTTCTTACAGATCTTGCTGAGTTCCTTGCGCCGCTCTTCGGTGAGTGGAGGAAGAGGCACGCGAATAATCTTTCCATCGTTAGACGGTGTGATGCCGAGGCCAGACCCTGCCAGAGATTTTTCAATTTCCTTGATTAGAGACGGCTCCCAAGGCTGAATCGTGATAAGGCGGGCCTCGGGGGTCGAAATATTAGCGACTTGTTTCAGCGGGGTCATCGTGCCGTAGTAATCCACTCGAACGCCGTCGAAGAGGGCGACCGATGCTCGCCCAGTGCGTAAGCCCGCCAAATCTCGCTTGAGATGGTCCAGAGCAGATTCCATCTTTTCTGTGATTTTTTGGTGTATCGCAGCAGGGTTGGGCATGAGAGACTCCCCAGAAAGTTAGCGGCGATCGGGGGTGACCACGGTTCCGATCGCTTCGCCGGTGGCGACGCGTTTGAAGTTACCTTGTTCCTTCAAGTTGAATACGATAAGCGGAAGGTTGTTGTCCATGCAGAGGCTGATGGCCGTGGCATCCATCACTTTTAAATCTTGATTCAAGATCGAGAGAAAGGAAATCGTCTGGTATTTCTTGGCAGAAGGGTTTTTGACAGGGTCGGCGTCGTAGATGCCGTCGACCTTTGTCCCTTTCATGATGACCTGCGCTCCAATCTCCATCGCTCTGAGCGCCGCTGCGGTATCGGTCGAGAAGTAGGGGTTTCCTGTGCCGCCTGCAAAGATGACCACGCGTTTTTTCTCAAGATGGCGAATGGCTCGCCGGCGGATATACCCCTCTGCCAACTGACGCATTTCGATCGCGGATTGAACCCGCGTCATAATGCTGATGCGCTCGAGCGCGTTTTGCAGGGCGAGTGCGTTGAGGACGGTGGCGAGCATCCCCATATAGTCGGCGGAGGCGCGTTCCATGCCGGATGCACTGGCGGCAATGCCACGGAAGATATTGCCGCCGCCGATGACCACAGCCACTTCGATGTCTAGGGCCACGACGGAGGCGATTTCCGAAGCAAGGCCTTCAAGGATGGAGGGTTGAATGCCGTAGCCCTGCTCACCGGCTAACATCTCTCCGCTGACTTTGAGGAGGATGCGCCGATAGTTGGCAGAGTTCATGCTTCGCCTAATTGATACCGGGTGAAGCGGCGGATGTTCATGTTTTCGCCGATTTTTGAAATCTTCAAGGCTAGAAGATCTTTGATCGTAACAGCGCTGTCTTTGACGAAGGTTTGTTCGATGAGACAGCTCTCCTGAAAGAACTTCTCCAGCTTGCCTTCGATGATCTTTGGCCAAGCTGCTGGGGGCTTACCCATTTCTTTGGCCTGCCCCTCATAAATCGATCGCTCTTTTGCGATAAGCTCGGCGGGAATCTCTTCCCGTTTAACGTAAGAGGGTTTTCCAGCCGCAACTTGGAGGGCCAAGTCATTGACGAAGGATTTAAACTCGTCATTTCTGGCTACGAAGTCGGTCTCGCAATTGACCTCGATGAGCACGCCGATTTTTCCACCCATGTGGATATAGGCGTGCACAAGGCCTTGGTTGGTCTCACGGCCTGACTTTTTGAGTGCCGCAGCCAAGCCCTTTTGCCGCAAATAATCGATGGCCTTTTCAATATCGTTGCTATTCTCGGTCAGCGCTTTTTGGCAATCGAGGATACCTGCGCCAGTTTTTTCTCTCAGCTCTTTAACAAGGTGACTTGATCCAGCCATGCGTAACGATCCTTCTAGCTAAACAGTGAATGTGCGAACTGATGCATGCAACGCCGAACGTTATGAGGCCGGTGTGCTTGCGAAGCTGATGCCCCCGACCTTGTCTCCCGCTGCGGGAACGGGTTTGAAATCCGCCTCTTCTCGTTGTGTCCGTATATGAGCGCCTTCAATACAGGCGTCGGCAATGCGAGACGTGATGAGCTTGATGGAGCGAATGGCGTCGTCGTTTCCAGGGATCGGGTAGGTGATGTGGTCTGGGTCGCAGTTTGAGTCCAGGATCGCGATCATTGGAATCTCCAACCGTTTCGCTTCCTGTACGGCCAGATGTTCGATGCGGGTGTCGAGGACAAAGACGGCTCCTGGTACGCCGCGCATGTCCTTGATGCCGCTCAGATACTTCTGGAGTTTGACGATCTCTTTCTGCATCTTCATAATTTCTTTTTTCTTCAGGCCGTATTGGCTGGGGTCCGCCAGCTTGGTCTCCATCTTTTTCATCTTGTCGATACTCTTCCGGATCGTCTGAAAGTTCGTCAGCATCCCGCCGAGCCAGCGTTGGTTGACGAAGTACATGTTGGCGCGCACCGCTTCTTCTTGAAGGATTTCAGCGGCCTGTCGTTTGGTTCCAACAAACAGAACCGATTGGCCGGCGGCGACGGTGTCGCGGACGAAGGCATAGGCCTGCTCCATGCGAGCCAATGTTTGCTGAAGATCGATGATGTAGATCCCGTTGCGTTCTCCGAAGAGGAACTTCTTCATCTTCGGGTTCCAGCGATTTGTCTGGTGTCCGAAATGGACACCCGCCTCTAACAATTCCTTGATCGAAACCACTCCCATGCCTTCACCTCCCCTCAAGACTTGCAGAGCGCCTGCCTGGGCAGGCGAGGGGGTTGGCCCCCTTATTCTCAAGTCGAGCGACGTCCGTGACGCCGATATGAATTTGATACTATTCCTTCTCGCACATGATTGTGCGGAAAGGAGATGGCCCCTACGCGTAACAGCCTTGGCACGCTAGCATGGTGACGATCAGTTTGCAAGACCACGCAATGTTGCCGTAAATATCCGACAGTCCATAGTACCCTATGGACATGCAGACC